>JGI24022J15233_10006257_pt1 | contig 12855 bp, 8 predicted proteins | sample Ectturendosymbi2_FD_15233 | JGI IMG/M metagenome (IMG submission 15233)
AAAGCCCGAGTGGCATATGCGCAAAGCTTCGCACTGTGACAGGAAGCAACAATAGATATCTTGCGCCGCAATCACTCTTCGCGTACGCTAGTCATAATGTTCAATCGTACACAGTCACACGTTAGTATCGGCAAAGCTTCCACGCCGCAATCACTCTATTATTGCTTGTTCGCGCCACATACATATATTGTTGTTGTTCGCGCACATCCCGTTTGTGGTGAATCACACAATCAACGCAACACCAACGGAGAGGTTGCAACAGAGGCAACGTCAAATTTTGCTTATCCTTTTCAAGTTGCTGATGATACAATGTAAATAGACATTCGCAAAACGCTTTACCCTTTCTACCCGATTAGTTTATGCTGGTTGAAACTCAATTCTCAATCTTTTGTTTGAAATGTTTTCTGCACTTCGACTATCAGAATTGCTTTTGATTTTCATAAACTGCCTAATTTCCATTTTTCGAGCACTTTCTACAAATAAGTCCTAATTTAAGAATAATCAACGGCCAGAGTAACACGAACGGTGAAAAAACAAGAAAGTTAGATACTCTCCTAAAACTGTTTCAAGCGATGAGAAGCAGAACATTTGTACATGTTGACATTTGACAAGACTATCGCACAACTTGCTAAAGTTAAAACACCATGCAGGTTTAAAAAAATTGAGCAGATTAATAACGAAAACTCACCACAGCAAATACAGCTTTGCACTCAGTGCTCACTGAGAAGTCAGAACTAGACCTTAACGATAAAGACGCATTCTCGCAAGTCTGCACAGACATATTCTAACAAGCCACGTATTTTGAATCTGTGTGAAAAAAAGCCTGCATAAGAGTCTATTGATCAATCTATTCACGTTGATCACAATCTCACCCTAACAATGGATTTTTCAAACTTGTGGAAGCACTGCTACAGATTAACTCATGCTTCTTTTCACACAGTATAAAACTAAACGTGGCTTGCCGCTATCAGCGGTCACTGCCTCGCTGCATTACCTGTCAAGATATCTGTGTTCAACAATCAAACGCAGGGCTCCCATTCAGTGATTGCAGATAAACCCAGTGTGTACACAAAAAAAACAGATTTCGTACAATAAAAGCCCAGAAAGCTTGTGTTACGAAAAAAGCATGGGTGTGCTCATTTGAATAGAAACGAAAATTGAATTAGTTGCGAAGTGCTTGTCGTAATCGTGAGGGCATCTGCCTTAGATCAAACAAAGCGCTGTTGTCCACTAGATCACGGAACAGTTGTAACTATTGTAAAGCTCCCATCGCAAAACTTCAGTCAAGCAGTATACGGTTGAAGTTGCTTTTGCGTGATATTTTGCTGAGAACATTGTTTTCTAAAGCGTGTACGCTTTCATCTGCGACAGTAGACAAATCTTTCCACAATACATATGTGAATGGACGCTTTGTACAGTGAAGATGGTCAGAGGGTCTATGACAATAAAAAGATTGTTGTGTAGTGTCACAGCGGCAAAAATATCGTTTTTAGTGATACAATTTTCTGTTTGAACAAATTAATCACATACGAACAACTGTACATGGCCACCCCCAATTGTCTCTGTAGTGCATAGGCTGCCAAATCGTATCAATTTGACATTTTTCATTGGTACTTCTGCAAAGATGAAATGTGGGTATATGAAACGCTACGCAGTTGTGCTCAGCGTTTAGGGGCCTCGCGGTCACGACCTTGCCCGGAGCCTCGCGTTCATTTAATCCGGCCCTGGTCCTGACGCTACCTTGTGCTCTTTGAGTGCTTCCAGCTTTCGCTGGATTTGGTCGCTAATTGCAATTGAGCTTTCGATGGTCTGTTTGTTGCTGGTGTTTAGTGTTTGTTTCTGGTGTTTAGTGTTTTTGGCGGGGTTTAAGGTTTGTTGCTGGCGTTTAGTGTTTGTTGCTGGTGTTTAGTGTTGGTTGTTGGTGTTTAGTGCGTCATTTTCGCTGCCGGTTTTTGTGGAGTTCGAGTCTAGACCTGGTATTGCCTCGATCTCGTCAATCGGTACTGCAGCCTTCTGGCTTAGCCCACGGTGTTCAGACGAGCTGCAGGGAAACTCTCTGCCGTGTTGTTATCCGTTGTGTCCGTTGCGTTGTACGGTTGTCTACGGTTTGTGCAATTGCTCATGTCAGTGATGCACATAGGACTTGATGCTACAACAATTAACTGTTGTACAGCGGCTAAAACACCAATAAAGTCAATCTATTCGTGTTAGTGTCTTGGAACCGGTAAAGGCATCCTACAAAACTGTGCGCCTTTAATTGCGCTGAGTAACGAAGTTGTTGATTAATGTCGATTCTATCCTGAGGTCGAAGGAAGGAGGGTGTGTCCAAGCACGCAGTCAACATAACTTTAATGAGCTGTCTTGTTATAGGAACTGGGATACTGTCCTCGGAAAAATTTCCTTGACAAGTGCTTTTTCAAATAGGAGTGTTTATCACCAGAACTGTCACGTCTTCGAGCTATCGAGGAACGGCCATGTGCGTCTTTTGACGCGAAACACATCTCAGCAGGAAGGCCCACATTCAGTTGATGTAAAAATAATGATAAGCTAGAAATAACGCTGACGCTTGTTCCTCTTAATTACCAATGGCCTTTCCTGCTCATTTGGTCAAGTAGCCCACAACAAACCTCATCTTTGTTTTCTACATCAAGGTGCAGTGTGCCTATCTCTTGTGCTGGTCAAATGAGAGTAAGCGTTTCTCTCCGGTTTGAACCAAACGTGGATGTTTTGGTTACTGCAGCTTGCTTCCTTTTCGCAGCACTTGACAGTTCTTTCTTTTTCCTCCTTTTCGCTGCACTTGGCAGTACTTTCCGAGTTTGTTGGACTGTGCTATAGTTTTCGCTTACCTGGTGCTGGGCAAGATCAAAGAAAACTTGTGTAAAGCAACGCCCAACATTGAGCTCACAAGTGAGATCACGACGGTAAGCCTAACAAGAGGGTTGTATCATTTTCATCGAAGTGGAAGAAAGTTTGAAGAAGGCACAATAGATTTTCTTCAGAAGGATACTTTGAAAATGAGTGGGCTTTCAGTTAATTTGTAAACAAAAATAGTATTGAAACTGACTGCAAACTGCAAAGCTCAAAATATACATGAAAGTATGAGAAAATACAGAAATGTGCTTTGTAGGATATAGTTAAATCGATTTTGTCCTTGGGGTTGCAAATTGGAAACGTGGCGTAACAATTTTGTTCAGCTATTCTTCCACTACCATCAGCTGCTGTTAAACAAGGTATTCTTGTTCTAATGATTTTGAACTGTACTTTTTCGATTTAAGTAACTTGCATTAATCCAGCTGCAGCTTGCATGTTGCAACAAATTTCATCCACTGGTGAGGCTTTAGTTGCTGCTGTTGAGGTTCGATGTTACCAACAGGAAGGAGGAAGTAAAAAAGTTTGGGAGAATTTGCGGAGCTATTATAACGCGGAAACGTAGAATTTGAATGGATCCTTAGAAATGCGTCCGAGCGTGATATTTACCCAGAATGCAAAGATGAATCAAGATTAGTTACAGCATGATTTCTACCTTACAATTTTGCAGATGCAGGCCTTAACTCTGTATTGTGAAGGGAAGTTACAGAAGCAGCAGAACGAGTTGTCGTTATGGCTTGTTGTGGTTCCTTAAACTGATATATTCTAAACTATGTTACATCTGTTCTGTTGTGCAAGCGCACAGTATCTTTGTGCAACATATGCATTCAAATGTAGTTTGAATATAATTTCTGAGCATTTAAATTAAATAAAAAACGAAGACTTTTCAGAAAGGCTTCAGCAAAACCGCTTTCTTTGTAGCTGCTTTGAAACGTTTGAAAGTTTCAGAACCTAATGCAAACTAATCGCTCATGACATGCGCATTGCTGAATGTGGAAATTCCGCAAGAAAGAAAATTCCATTATACTTAGTTTTTATTCACTTTGGAGGCAGTACAGCACGTGAAGCTTTCCCTTTCACCCATCCATTAATAAACCTGAGCACGAGGCTGGACAGCCCGCAAATGCAGTTGTCCCACAGGGACCACAAAAGTGACGCAGTCAAATCGAAACGTAATTTGTTTTGCCAGGAAATCGATTTCACGTCACTTATGCATTATCAGTCCTGTGCAAGCAACAGCTTAGGGGTGAAATTTTTAAAAACTACGACTAGATTTAGAAAAAGCACGCTAACTGCAGTTTCAAATACCAGCTATATGACAATAATGCTGCTATAACCAAAACCAACAAGCAAACTGACGCCAATTATGGGACGGCTAGCTTCAAGCAAACACGGCAATGAGTCAAATAAACAGTTCGGCTCTTGTGCCTTGCCCAGCTAAGAACTTCTGACAACCGCTATTGGGTTGTAAATACATTTTTGCGCGTTTTGTTGCTCAACCAGTTTTCAGGTTTTGCTCTTGCTTCAGCACAATTCCAACAATTTTCGAAAGTTGAGTTAGCAGAGAAATCCCTCCGTGCCCTTGAGAATTAAAATACTTTCCGATCACATTTGTCTGCGTCAACTCATGCGAAGGTTTGTTGCTGAAATGTGGATATGTGCAAATCTGAATTATCGCAAAGTTATGAAAACAGGTCACGACAAAAAGATTCCTCGTTAGCTCAACAGCAAACCTGGCGCTTACAATACTTGACGACTTTAAGAGGAAATCCCTGCTACAAGTTAGCAAAAGTCATTTTAATGCAGGCATAGCAAAAACCTTTGCAGTCCAATGCTTTGAGTCAACATGTGGCGAAAATCTGACCAACAAAAAATGCACAATAAAATTGCACAAAATACTGTATCAGATTTCTTTTGAAACCATTATGTACAAGTTTTCTTCCTAGAATCTAATAATAATGTCAAGTTCAAACATTCGATTACTTGGTCATGCAACTAGCTTAATTTTTTCTATTGATTTTTGCACATTTGTAGAAAGTCTGTGTCAAAAGAAAATGCTTTTATTTGCTGTGTTTTCCACCTGCATTATCTGCAGCCAAGCAAGTAAGTTATGTGCAATTTTGAGCAGTGCTTGTGACTCTCATTATGTGCCTTAGCTATTACTGTATTTAATTGATTTTAACAGTTTCTTAAAAGACCTCAAAAACAAACTTAAGACGAAAATGCTTTTATCTTCCTTCAAATAATAACTAACAGTAGACTTTTCAATTTTTGCATGGAATGAAAATATATAGAGTGAATATATACTGCGCAATAAATGACTTCTGGAAACATATGTCTTACAATTTCAGAATTTTATGTATGTCGTGAAACTTTCAAATCTTTTCTATCCTCACCAAACGTGAACTAACGTAGTGCTATGGATTTCGCCCCCGGAAAGTTTAAATGCCAGGCCTCTTCTTTCAGTGACTTCAAGCTACGTTTTCGCAGTCACGTTTCGATCATAGACCGATTTTTTTAATGAGCCAGAAAATTAATTCAATTAAATAATAATGTCCGAAAATACGCTGTAGTGAGTATTGTTACAGCGATTTTTAATATTTTTATGGAACAAATGACAAAACTTTCTCAGCAGAAAAGCCGAGCTGTTCAGTAATTACAATTTTAGTGTCGTTTTCGCAAAATATGAACGGGAATTAATTATTCAATTCCTGAAAATCATTTTGCATAGGAAAAGCTTATACAATTAACCGTTGTTTGTGCAAACTTACTTTCTATTCTTGCATAATTTTGCCAAAACCTTGTTTCAAGACTCGGTAGTCTAAAGGTTGCTATCCAATATACAGTCGCGCTCAAAAAGATAAGACCACCAGCTTAAAATTTGGATTTATACTACAAGTCAGGAAAATTGTCTTATTTGTTTCGTCACATTGCTTTGTATATTGGAAGAACATTTTTATGCATTTGCTGCTTCTATTGCAACCTTTAGGACTGAGCATTTTAACGATCTGGTTGTCTTGGAAACAAAAATCAATCAAAATTATTGCAAGTTATGCTGCTGAAAATAATGGACAAGAAAGGGGGTATACAGTTGTTGGGAGGTCAAAATTGTTAAATTACGTGCAGAGAGGTATTCAGAAAGGCCAATATCCAAACACCTGAAGCTCAACAAGACTGCAATCCATCAGGCAGCCGCCAGATTCAAGGCGTTTGGTAGTTTTCAGAACTTGAGCAGGGCTGGTAGGTCCAAGGTTACCAGTCAAAGAGATGATCACATGATAAAGAAGATGGTAGTGCGCTCACCCAGCAAAAAGATTTGATCAGATTTATTGCTCAAAGATGCAAATTTCAGTACATCTATCCTAAAACGACGTTTCAGTGATTAATTTGGGCTCAGAGCCTGCAACTCTGCCAGAAACGTTAGGATTGCACCTTCCATGAAAACTAGGAGGAATACCTTAACAAAGCCTTACCTCGATTGGACCACTTAAAAGTGTAGGAAGTTATTATTGATGGCTTGCAGTATTGACTGAACTTCACTTTCTCAGATATTTGCCTTTCTGACTACCCCTCTTCAGGCAATATAATAATTTTTGACCTGTCCACACCTGATAACACCCTTTTTGCCCATGTTTTCAGCAGCAAAATTTGCGATAATTTTGAACATTCTTGCTTCCAAGACAACCAGATCGGTAAAAAGTTCACTCTTAAAGGTTGTAATAGAAGCATCAGTTATGTAACAATGTCTTTCCAACATAAAAAGCAATGTACCAAAGCAAATGAGACAATTTTCCAAACTTGTTGCAAAAATCCAGATTTTAGGCAGGTGTCCTTGAAAGGTTTGAGCGCAATTGTAATTTGATAAATCTACATAGTTTTCTGAGTAATAATGAAAAGACATATCCGAACTTTCTGTTTTGACGTTCTGCTCCAGTAGCAAAATATTTTATTGTATTTTGTAATATTTGCCGATCGCAGGAAGTGACTTTTTCATTTTATGTTACTTGGAAGTTGTTTTCAAATTGACAGCAACAAGTGATGTTGCAGTAATACATAAGATTAATTGTGAAAATAGTTTTTTTCCATGTACTTGCTTTGTCTGATTTATTCTTTATTTTCATCTATTCTATATGTATAGGTGTTCGTTACATTCGTTCGTTTGCGAATTTTCAATTTTATCTGTACTTTGCTTAGACCGATTAAACTTTTTTGAAATCGCCCACTGATTATGTGCCTCAGATCTTTGAAAGAATGGTAGAAAATATTTTGCAAAAATTAAATTTATCTGGTAAAGAAAAGGAAAAAAACATTTTCAATTATTTCTCCCATCCTTGCAACCAGGGCCACAACCAGCTAATACATTTGAGGAGGGGGGACGTGGATTATAACTCGTCATTGTGCCTAATAACCAAACATAGTTTTGAAAATTTGTAAAGGGACAATTGCCCGGTTGGCCCCTTACTTGCGGGCCTGCTCGCAACTGTAGTATTATCTGAACCACCATCAATTAAAATTATTAGGTAAATTTTTATAAAATTTAAATTTGTTTGAAGTCTTGTCAAACGTACGTGATTTCAACAATATCACTGAAAGAAATTCAAACGCTGCTAAAACAACGTAATTATAATCAAACAAGTTGAAAACATTTCAGTTATCATAAACTTCCAAAAATATTCTAGTGTTGATTACTCATCACTACAAACGCAGAATATTTTAGTGTGATTAGAACATTTCTTCCAAAAAATTTTGACTAAAGAAATTTCTATATTCTCTTATCGCTCCCATAATATTCTAGATTTATGCCATTGCGATTTTACTGATCAGTTCCAAAAAATCCTTTCCTGATATATGTGTTGATGCTTGCTCTTTTCTCCTAATAAATATTGCTCATAATGTGTTAAATCTTTTTGAATGAATTGGTATGGTTAGCACATTTCTTGGAATTGAGATTTAAAGGATTGGATTGATCTACGATTTTGTGCGCATACATGGAAGCAAGGCGGTTTCATGTCGCTCAAAAACGAACACATATTTTTCTAGATATTTGCCTCAAATATGACCACAGTGAAAGCATAAATCACTATTACGTGCAATGTCCTTCTCACTGTACTTGGACCGGTTTCTTGTATTTGTATGGAACCGATTATTATTATTCGAGCTCGTACGTTTGTGCAGCTGCAGTTCATGCTGGGATCATTTCGAGTAAGTAACAGAGGTTTTCATGTAGATATATTGCTGTAGTAAAACTAACAGCACTTTTCATTTTGGACAGTAAAGTGACAATTTGCCACAGAAGAAAAGCAGCTGAATCTGCTTGCAAAGTGTTTTACTAGGTAATAGGTTTTTCGTCAATCACGCACTTTCATTTCTTATAAGTCACTTGTTCTGACAACATGTTTCATTTTTTCGCTTTTTTCACCTTCATAAAGCGCCCACAAACTAAAATTTACGCTGATACCATGAGCGACTTCTAAATTATTAGGTCAAAAAGTCGAAATTTATCATTAAGTCAAAGCAAATCGTCACTTCAAAATTTCTTGCAGCAGAGATTTTTCTCTTTATCGACATTTCATAAAAGCTACAATAACAGATGTTGATATGCTTTTGCCAGTTTAGTTGCAATTCTGACATAATAATGGATTTTTGGGGACTTCTGACGTAATAATGCTGTTTTTCCCCCTACTGGACTATAGATTATTTAGCAAACAAGGCGTTTTAAGGCAATAAACGTGGCGTTACAGTACTTGGTGTGGTAGCTGCTCAATCCACTATGCATGTAGTGTTTTAACTTTATGATATTCTCAGGTTAGACTCCACTGTAGTAATATTGACACAGTGTACTTATCAATCTACCATATCTAAGGTTAAATAGCCTTTAAGAGTTCGAAGTATGCATGAATGTACTTTTGAGTTTACCACAACACGTGAGGGTGATTTATTTTGCAAATTCTGTTACCGTTTAATGAAAAGTGACAAAATGTTTATGGTGGAAGCACATCGCCTAAGTGCTGCAATGTGGCGATTCTACTGGAAGGCCTCGGTGGTCTATGGCCCTCCCAGATGGTTGGCTGGCCCCCAGTTTGGCCCTTCCATTTTTGTGCTCAATTTCACGTTCAAGTTCGTAAGGTTGACATACACAGCAGATAACATTCAGCCAGCAATATTTTAAACGATAATTTAGAAGCCCTCCAGCCTGCATCCTATATTTCTCAAACGCATGATAAGCTGCGTTGTCGTACTTGATGGCCGGGTAATGGGAGTTGTTTATGACGATACAATCCAGTGTTTGCTAGGATCCCGCTTGAAATTTCTACAGACCGCCGTCGTGGTGATAAAAGGTTCATTTCGAAGCTAAAAGACAGTGGCAGAAATGAGACTGATCTTCTGGATTATATTCTTAGCAGATTGCTGATTGTCCTAGGAACAAAATGTTTGCGAAAGCATTAAGAGTTGGTGTTCGTTAATTTATCCTGACGGAAGTCGTGTGTTTTTCTGCTTTTTGTATATGACTTCGAAGCATCTTACGTGACTGGTTCGTAACTTCAGTTTTGAGTCTACCCACAAATGTCCTGCAACCTCACACAACTTTGCAAGAATTTGCTGTAATGATTCAGGGTCAATTCTTTGCGGTATTTCAGCTCTTTGCTCGGTGGGACGAACATTTCTATCAGAAAAAAACTTGCAAGAAATCGCAAATGCATGTTCTATTAGTGAAAATTATTTGAAACTTGAAATACCTCTTTTCCAAAGAATTTGCTTCGGAAAGAATCGCAGCTGCCTACATTTCATTCATAGCTCTTTGCAAAGCTGCGTTTGGTTGTTTATACCAGTTGTTACTAGTAGCTGCCACTCTTTCTGTCACCAACGCTTCATGCGAGAGAAACCTTTTCAAAAATGAAATTAGTGAAAACATTCCTAAAATTTCATGGCCAGTGAAAGATTGAGTTAGATTGCTCTACTTTCAATTGAAAAGGTACGAGCTGAAAATTAGATCTAGAAGATTTCGTTGATGAATTTGACAGTCGACACGATAATCGATGGATTGAGTTGATGTTGATATGAAATTCTTACATAGACTGTGCAGGCATTTGCGTGAGAACCATATTGATCGTTCTCTATTTCTATGAATCATTTTTGGGTTGTTTGAGGTGGTGAGTGTTTCGCTTGTGACAAGACAGTCATAAATTAACGAAAGGTTTAAAAGTCAGCTTTTGAGGATCAAAGGAAAAGTTAGTACGAATATTAAAGTGAACCACTTTGTTGGAAACATTGTGCAAACAAATTTTGAGTCTATTGTTACATCTTGCTATCACGTAGACGCCATAAACGCCGATGCAAACACGTCTATCTGCACCGCAACTGCCGAAACCTCGCTGTTGTAGGTACAACTTGTGTTAGTTCTGTGGAGACCAAGGTCTTTATGTATGACACTCCTTCTGCTGCATTGCAATCAATCCAAACAACTGAATAATAACATGTCCAGTGAAATTTTGTTGTACGCGTTGTGTTGATATTAATTCAAGTTAATACTTCCTTGGAAGAAACGCCGTCTGAAAACTAACTGCAAATGGAAAACTCGTTCTCAATTTGTAGTTTACGTTCAACCAAGACCAATTTGCGGATTGAAAAATCAGTAGGATCCGCTACACTTCCAACGATAGTGGAACTTCGTGCTTCCATGAAAGCTTCACCTTCTGAGAAATCACCAATCCTAAATGATAATTCAGCCGAACTGCCAAAGCGTGATGAATCCCATGTTCCAGTACTTTAGAACATTTTTGCAAGGGTGTCATAAAGGTTATCTGAACGAAAGGAGAGACGCCAAATTACAGCTGTGCAGAAAAACAAAGGTGGAAGTGGATTATCTAACAGTTACAGAGGAGCCTTGTTCAGAATGTTACTGGGAAGGTTATTGCTAGTGTCGTACTATCTCCCATCCAAACACCTATGGAGCGCCTTCACCTTGAATTGCAGTGCGCTTTTGATTGCATTAGATTTTCGGACATGATCTCACTGCACTAAATCCATAAGTGTTTACGAGAAAAGCCGTAACCAACTTCTCATCGCTCTTGTTAACTTGACCAACGCATTTGACCTAGCCAGCAGAGAAGTTCTATACATCTTTCCACCAAAATTCCGACTGACCTTCGCAGCCTTGCTCGGTCGTTGCATGATGACATGGAAATAAGCATGCAATCTGAGGATATTCTGTGACCTTTCTTTGAGCTGTAATCAAGAATAACAAGACAATTATAATTCCCCTGTTGTCTTGAATTGATGCTTCCGCGGAAGATATGATTGGGAACTGCATTACTCTATGCTCGAAAAAGTCGACAACGTTTTGCTACCTGGGTTCTTTCATTTCCAGTTGTTGCTCTCTTCAGAAAAAAATTCCGTCTAAAATCAGGAAAACAGCTTGCATCGTAAGCAGGACCGTAACCAGCTTGGGAGACCAAGGTGAGGGGGGGCGAAGAGTTTTCTGACAGTAGCCCAATTTTTTAAACTATGTCCAATACTTTCAAACCATGTCCAACATATTTTTCCAGAGGTGGCGAAAATTTTTCTATGGGGGGTTTCGCACCCCTGCCGCCCTGGTTACGGGGATGATCTTAAGTAGAATCAATTCCGGCCCATGGCCCACTTTACATTTAACACTGCACACACAAGGCAACATCAACACGAAAAGCATACGACGCACCTTTAGCTCCCAAGCAAATTTCAGCAACGTATGTGCAGCAGAAAAGAAAACTGAACAGTTCTCACATAAGATGTTACTGCAGTATTTGCGTCTAGTGGAAGAGACCAGACAAGGGGCGCACAACCTGTGGCCGTACGGCCGCATCCAGCCTTGGGTAAAAATGTATGCGCCCGTACCCGTGCACATGCAGTTTAAGATACTGCACAGATAAATCTTTGAAAATTTTTGATGAATCTGACAGCGTACACAGACAAAATTATAACTATACACATATCTGTTTTGGAACGCCTGAGCCTTCCAACATCACTCACTCAATAAATATGTGTCAAATCAACCCAATTCCCCGATCACCAAAGGAACAAGATAATAGGTAACCGAACATGAACGCCCCCGAGCAGAACCGTAGCCAGAAAGTTTTCAACAGGGGGGCTTCGCGTTTGTTTGGGGGGGCTTGAGATTATCAAATTAACCAAAACTCCACTTATTTGTAGTGTTTCACGTTTCAATTCGGGGGGGGGCTTGGAGCTTTGCTTGGGGGGACTAAGCCCACCAAAGCCTCCCGTGGCGACGGGACTGCCCCGAGCTTGAAGAAATCATAAAGTGGCTAAGCGACACTTAAAGAAAGAATAATATTGTTAACTGTTAAACGCTTCGAAGGTAATTTACATATAGTATTAGGTTGATTTATCACATCAAGTAGAATGTTGGACATATAAGTGGTGCATGTAGATTGAGCCTGAGTGATCATGGAGTTCGAGGAGAACATGTATCTAAATGCCAATCATAGGCGTAGAGAGGGGGGGCCATGTCCCCCCAATTTTTTGGAAAATATAGTCATTTGTGGTTTGAGAGGCGTTTTTCTTCTCAACAAAATAGTGTTATTCGCCTAACATCATACATTTTGCTCCCCCCAAATTTTTGGGCTTGCTACGCCTCTGATGCTTATGAGAAGACATGTCACCACGAAGAAACTCCAAGTGCACAGAAAACATTTGCCTGAGATGTACAATCACTTGTGGCTGTCATTGAAGGGCTGAGGAATCCCTTCGAGGAGGAATGTCTTCTTTACTAACTTTCCAAACAAAGCAGATTGATGATCCCGCAGTTGTTGAAACAGTTTGAACAACAACAGTTTCAGGCATACCCGAAGTATCGCTTAATCGATACAACCAAGACAATTGACGAAACTTGAAAAAGAACAAACTACCGCTCTTCACAAGAGACAAAAGACCAACAGCATCCAAAGGAAAGGAAGCATTTATAAAGAATGACCTTATTTGCAAGACTTT
>JGI24022J15233_10006260_pt1 | contig 12852 bp, 6 predicted proteins | sample Ectturendosymbi2_FD_15233 | JGI IMG/M metagenome (IMG submission 15233)
ATCNGCACCTAACATTTCTTTATTTTGCTCTAGTAGTTAAACGATAAATATTTGGTAATTATATTGCTATATTTGGCAATGGAGGTAGCTGGTTGATATTGCTAGCAATGTTGGTTTGGTTTTGAGATGTGACATAGCTACTACATGGGAGCAAGTTTGGGAGAGTTCGATCCTATTAGTGCAACAGCAGCTATTTTTAATAAGAATGTTACCAGTTTGCAAGTGTAAGTATCACTTAAACACGCATGGAAAAAGTGTAACAATGTCATGGAAAAAGTCATGGAAAAGTCATAGAATGACATGGAATTCGGTTTTGAAAATTGTGTGGGAACCCTGTTTATTTTTCAGATACATGCATTCTCATGCAGGACCATGTTGATGCCCTCAGAAATATCATCTAGTTGTCGATCTGATTAGCTTCACGTAAACTCCTATGTTATAGTAACCACATATTTTATGGAACAAACAAGTATAATCCATTCAGTGGACACAGGGTTTGTTTATGCCATTTTTAAGTTGTCATTTTCCAAGCAATACAAAATACAGTGTTTTCCTCTATAGACCAGGCGTCTCCAAGCCTATTTGTCTGAGGGCCATATAAGCAATTACACAATTCATGGGTCGGACTTCTTAAATTGTTTCAGGATATGTTACATACTACCAAACCAACAAGTTTTTCGTATTATTTATTTATTATTGAGATAACGTCTTCGCGGGCCAGATCTGGCCAGCAGGCTGTAGTTTGGAGAACCCTGTTCTAGTCTGATGGTAAATAGCATGAAGACAAGTTTTGTACAGCAAAGAATTGTCACTACACCGTCAGCTAACCATATGAAGTAAGCCCAATGTAGACACATTTTTCCAAGTAAAACTCACAAGAAGCTGTTCTATCTGATTTAACTAACATTGACATATATAGTTTCAACCAGCAACCTCTGTTTGCGGGCAATCTGAATACTGACAGTATTGCTTTCCATCGGCGTTCTGCAGTGTCTGGCTGTCTTGTGATATTGCGAGCGTTTTGTCTGGAAGATCGAACATCAAGACAGTGCTGTTGTTTCTTTTTCATTCTTTTCCTGTAACCATAGGCATAGACAGGTGCAATGGGATCATTCCCCTCTAAATTTCTAGCATATCTTGTTATTTTGTGCTTTTGACAGGCAGTGTCCCAAACAAAATACCATTGCTTGCTTTAAGTCAAAGTATTTGGCCCCCCCAAAGAAATTTTGGGCTGGCAACGATACTGCTTGCAAACACTGCCATACAGACTGCCTGCATCTCTCTCGTCCCCAGGCAATTCCTCATTATCAAACCTTTCACACAGGACTTTCTTACTTGATGTTCAATTTTCTACTGACAAAAGCCTCGCAACAAAGCAAGACTGCCAGACACTGTAGAATTCCAATGGAAGCAGTATTCTATTATTATATTGCATAGCATACAATATTATTGTGTTGTTACTGTACTGATAAAACATTAGACATTTGCATTTTCGCTAGTTTCAAAGTGAAGTTATGCCTTAACGCAGTTTCGCAAATTTTAACTTAATAATGAGTCGTCATAGGAATAAGTTGTGTGGGGCCCTAGGCCATATGCATAAATCCATCACTACAAAAAGCTACTTGTTTGCATTAAAGCCACTTTTGTGTATTTTGCAAAAAAGTGGCTTTTTGTCCATAACTTTTGTGAGGAAATTTTTTATGTTGGCATCAGTATATAGTTGTAGATGGACCAGTAGGAGTAAAATTTGCCTGTGCTGAAGTGACAAAACTATTATTTAATGCATCTGTAATCAATTTTGTAGATCAGTAAACGCATCCATCAACATTTAGCCTTGGGGAAAGCTGGATGGTTTGTTTTTGCCAAAACTATCATTAATTAGTGTCCAAATTCTTTTTGAATTTCTGCTGTTTCGAGCAAATTGCTCTTTGTAGTATTGGCACTTAGCTAATTATTTGACATGAGTAAGATGATTTGGGAATTTTTTGTACTTTTGGAAATCTGTTTGTGGTTACGTGGTCTCTGTGTTTGATAGAAGAAATTATCCCTTGTGCTATCCATGACTTAAGTTTATATTCAAATCTAGTATATTTTCCAACAGGCATGCGTGTATCAGCAAGACCTCTTATGGATCTTACAATAAAATCAAATTTTTCATTAACATTCCATTTTGAGTATTGCATCGATAACGAATCTAAAGTTTCATGCAGATCTCGATCAAAAGTAATAATATGTCATCTAAAGTATCATTGTTTGATATCTCCTTTTAATCAAGATTTGCTCAATGTCAAAGAAATAGGATAGTGATTTCTAATATCATGCAGCATAATATAGGGCTTTTTTCAGTGGATAAATCACGTGTATGAATATGGTGAATACATGACTCAGTTTCATTTACCACTCTGGTTGGTTTGTTGAAAACAGGATAGCAGCCCAGGCAGCATAGAGTATATACTGTTGTATTCTGTTATCATTTGGTACATTAAGTAGATTTATGTTAATATTACCTAGTACATAATATCATGAACTATTGTGCATATTTATGCACGGTTATATTTTGCAATTTTTGTTATTGTTTCAGAAAATGATTGAGAAACTCATCGATGTTGTGTTGAGGGTATCTGTACACTATTAGGAAAATTATTTTCTAACGTTTTTTGCTTACTAACAACTCAAACCATACGTTTTCATATCCACACATGTAAAACTGGACGTCAGGTCTTCGAAGATACTTCAAATTATTTTTTATGTAGGCTCCTACACTTCCAGCTAGTAATTGAGAGTTTTAGTTAATGGAATTATAGTTTGGAAGTAGTCAACAACCGGGGCACTAAGTTTAGCCAGGGCTTGGGATTGAACTTTGCCAGGGCCAGGGACCAGGGCAGTCAAACATATTTCTTGATTTAGTTATTTGAAAGAAAACTAGAGTAATGTAGACTGTGCATACATCGCCATGGTGGGTGTGATCTTGAAAATGTGCTCTTTCAATTTCTTGCAATGCAAAGCAAAGAGTTTTTTCAAAAATTTGAAGTAGAAATCTTAATAAAACAGATGGCAAACTTGCAACTTGCTAGCCATATGTATAGGTGCAAAGCACATATCACCAGTTATTTTACACAGATGTTTTACTGGTATTGTTAGTTTTCCAAATGCAAAAATCAATATCACTTGACAAAAATACAGCAAAGGGAGAGCCTTGGCAAACCACAAGATCTGTAAGACTTGGCTGTTTTTCTGTGCTGGAACCAGGTAACCAGGTTTATCGTTCAGTAAGCGAATTGTGGATCTGCTTGTGGTTTCTACCAGCTTGCTGGCTTTTAGTTTCAGCTGCGCATACGCAGTGGAATGTGCTCAATGCAATTGATCCAAAAGACTTTTGGTGGAATAAGTTTTAGGTGTTCTTCCTTGTGTGCAAACTTTTCTGCGTTTGCACTTTGCTTTGCATGGATTTTCACATACAATAAAAAATTGCCAATGAATCAAAATTTTGAGATTTCGACAAAACTTCCTTTTTATATGTGGCCTGTAGACGTCGCAACTCTGTTTATGTGATAAAGTTGTAATGTATCTGCATGTTAGAGTTGGATACCTGATTTGTTTACCTGTACTACAGCATAACAACTGCACTTAGAAAGAGTTACTGCAACATTTTTGTGTTGCTTGTGAGGGGTAGCAAGTGGAAAACCTCAGGGCTATTAACCCACACATTTCACGTGCACAATAGGTTCTGCTAGTTTTCAAATTACAGAAATGCTCTCCAAAGTAAATAGAAGATTTGTAATTTACAGTATGATACACAATGCCACAGCCACTCTAACAAGCTATCAGCTTTATTAAAGCTTTTTTGTCCACCTCATAACTTTCACTGCAGGAACATCCTGTACCACTACCTTCTCAACTGCTACCAACAGAAAATACTGTTCAGTTTTCAAAGTCTCCCACAACAACAGCAGGGCGCAGAAACATGATTATCAGTTCTCAGCCTTTCAATCTGCCACTGGTTGACTTTAATCCCATTGTGTACTGTAGCTGCATGCCGATTGCCGACCTGTGTAAATAACGATCCTCTCATTATGAAGCATGGATCCCATGAGACCTTGTTAACAGATACCAGAAATCAGCCCAGCTGTGAAGCAAACCACTAAAAAAGTACAAGATAAAGAAAAGCTTAGTTGAACTAGCTAAACAGTGCTTGCTGTCAAAAGCAATGCTGTTTAGTTAGAACAGTATAACTTGCTCCAAACTCAGTTAAATGTAGGCGCTTGCCATTGACCAAATGTTTTCAACTGTTCAAAATGGCAAAAACTGCACAAAAAATAACTTCTGTTGAAAAAGTTAACTAAACAGCAGTAATCTGTGTCCTCCAGCCCCAGCCAATTTTTTTGCTTGCCCCTGCTGGGGCTGAGGAAAAACTCTAATCCGGGGCCAGGGCCCCGGTTGTTCTCTATCTGGTAGTGGTGCCATGATTGAAGTTTCCTTAATTCTTGATTCTGACAGTACTATAATATCTGGTAGTTTTGAACATAGAGATACAATTTCTTCAAGCTTGTCTGTATTTTTATAAAAGATGTTATGTTACAATGCAGGAAGGAGAGATCATTTAACATCAACTTGTCAGCATGGCTCACAAAGTCAGAATGTGTAGCATACTGCAAAAGAGGTATTGAGAGGTCGCATTCAGAGTGGTTGTGGTGACTTGTTAAGCATTGCAGTGGTTACAGTCATTCATTTTAGGTTTCGGCTTGAAGTACATATTTTGCATTGCTGAGCTAGTAGCCATGTGTTGTTAACAGTAAGAGCATTCCAGTTACAGTTACACATACTTATAGCAAGTCAACACACATACGTATGCATTTTACTTCTTTTTTATCACCAACCACTCCTGAGGAAATACTCACAGTTGTAAACAGACCAGACTCTAAAAAGTCATGTGGATACAATGATAATTCTGGTGTGTATTTTGAAATTGTTAAAATATTTACTGGTTCCTCTTTTATCAAATGTTATAAATGAACGCATAAGTGACAGCATTTTTCCAGACAATCTACAAATCGCTGAAGTAGTACCAATTTTTAGTCAGGAGATGACAAAATCCCAGACCGATATCAGTGCTAACACACCTGTCAAAAATAAAAAGTCCTGTACACAAGACTGAATACTTTTAATCAAAAACAAGTTGTTGAGTCAGCAACAATACGGTTTTCACAATAACCATGCCACATCCCTGGATATTACAGACTTGTACAAAAACCTTCTTTGTGCGGTCTTCTTAGATGTAAGAAAATCATTTGACTCAATAAATTACTCCATGTTGCTTTAATTGTTTAATTATCTTACTGGGGAATTAATTATTTTGTTGCTTTTAGGCCATAACTTTTGAACCCGAAACCCTAGCAAGTCATCCAAAGTCTCAAAAGACAGATTTTTGCCTAGTTTCCGATAAAGACTTGAGCGAAATGCTATCATCTAGCAGTTTGGGACCAGGGCCAGGTAAAGTAGGCCAAAAAGGCCTAAAACTAATCCACTTATGACATCACTCAAAAAAAATCCAAAACCCCAAACCAAAAAATTTTTTTTCATTGTGGACTCGAAGACTTGCTACCCAGTCTTTTGAGGGTTTAGGCATGCTATAAACTGGGTTTTCAACAGAAAACCACCTGGCAGCAAAGGTGTTAAGAGATAACAAACACCAGAAAAATGTCCCAAACATCATTATTTTTTATTACTTCAGGTGGGACATTACCATGTTGAATTTATCACTAGAGTTTCAAAATTTGGAGCACGTTAACTGCAGGATATTTACTGTTAAATGTATTTTTAGCACAACATAGTTGAAGGATGGAATATGTCTAAAGTAACTGCTGTTGTTTCAAAAATTCATAGACTCAATGAGAAATGTTTTTGAAATAAGTCAGTTCATTATGTGGCTGTGTTGGGCTTATTTTGTTTAGAATTGCCAAAAGACTTAAGTTGCAATTGCCTGGCCTATATGCAAGGGAGATTAGCTGAGCCAATGGAGAAAGCTTATGATGGATGGCTTTATATTGCACATATTTTGACAGTTTACAATTAGAAGCATCACACTTTAATGATTCAATTCTCAAATAGAATCTTGTAAGTCTTGCAAATTCTCAAAATGATGATGAAATTTCAGTAAGGATTGAAATATTCTAGGTGGAATTGAAACTGACACCTGTCTTGAAAAAAATCATGGAACTTCTGTGATAAGTGAATTGTTCTGGCCACTTTATTATTGGTTGAACAGGCTCACCTTTGGTTAATAAATTGTTTGAAATTGTGTTGTCGATTGCTGTTGCTACACAGTTAGTTAAAATGCAGTTTTATTACCCAATGCATGCATATTGAACTATCACCTGTTTTCAGTAAATTAAAGCAATGCTTCAACGTTTTTCAACTTGTAGCCCAATTTCATCAACGATTGTTTGGAGGCCCACTATAACACATCAACAACCAATTGATTGTTGCACAATATAACAAACAATGTTACATTTAAACTTGCTTGTTTCTGGATTGTACAAAAAAAGTAAGTACTGTTTAAGCTTAAAAATATAGTTGATAATACTTAACATTAGTGGATAAAAGTTACTTGTGGCCCATTGGTTGAGAAACACTGAATTAAGACATAGGTGTGCTGCGCCTTGCAATTACCTTTTTTCATCTTATTGTTCCATAATTGTTGGCCTCAGTGACATGCAACAGTGATAGTAACTGGTTGGTGCCAAAAGCTAAAAGTGGAAAACAAATGCCTGCTCAAAGTAATATAAGCACCAAAAAGGTACTTTCACCAGTTGATTTTCTGACAAGTTTTGCCATGTATTTTCTACAAGTGGTCTAAAAATTTTGCAAATGTAGTACTTGTACAGCTCAAGCTTTCCTTGAAACATTTTTAATAAAGCTTGTGACACTCAACAGATTTAATGAGCTGTAGAGATCAACCGATACAGCTTTTTGGGGGCTGATACTGATATATCGGCTGTTCATGGGCCAATACCGATAACTGATATTTCCATAATTTTTAAATCTTGCTTTCTGCTTCATTATCAAAAATATTATGTATTCTATGCCTTACCTTTTTTTCAAAAACTTAAAAAATCAGGATTTATGAGTTGAAATTGCTTCAATCAACATTTTGCTATGTTTTTTATTAATCTGATTAATGATGATGCCTTTGTTTCGGCTGCGACGGCTGACAGGTGCTCCATGGTTCATCTTGTCTGCTTGTTTGCGAAAATGCACTTGCTAGCGTTGCTGCATGATAACTGTCTTGACTTGGTTCGTTGTGCTTTCTTGAGCAAGTTGTCCAGATGTGTGAGGAATATAACAGCGTTTTGCCAACACCTACTGAGGCCAATTAAATCGGCTCAGCAAAACCCAGATATCGGCCGAGTATATCAGCCAGGCCGATATATCGGTCTATCTCTAATGAGCTTGTGACACTCAACAGATTTAAGGTGTTTGCTGGTAATAGTTTATAGCATAAGCAAAGCATATAAGAAAAAATAAACTACTGGTAATAGATAGGAAAACTGCTTGTTATGTGAAAATGTGTATGATGCTTCCTCATAAAGTATCACCATTCAGCAGCACTGTTTTTGTTGCCACTTTCATATGGACTGGTGTATGCAGAGTTTCGTCAGGTTTTAAAACTTTGTATATTTGAATCTTTCAGGTGTTGAAGAACTTTTATCTCAAAGTATGCCCAACCAAAGGGATGTTTCTTTTGAAGATATACCGTTTTACTGCAAGTTATTGATACTTGCACAACTGGATACCGTGGACATTTGCAATTTGTCAATGGTAAGCAGGCACTGGAGTAGGGTGTGCAGTGATCAGCTTCTGTGGCGGGAGCTGACACACAGGGATATGTCAAAGTGGAGTTTTTTAGGCCACAAAAGCAATCCACTTCTTCCTCTTGGCAAAGTGAGTGAAAATGTGCAGAAGAAAGTGTATTATGATGAAAAATACTTGGAAATTTCTCTGGATTTTCACAAACGACTTTGTGCTCGTCATGATCTGAATTTCAAAGCTCTTTATTTTCATTGTGCATACCAGCAGCAGCAGGTCAAACAGATGATGGGTTGTGCTGCAGACAGTTCGTCAACTGGTGCCGAGCCAAGCAGTACCTCATCTGGGCACAACATCAGTTCAGGACAAAGCCTACCGAGATTTTTTCGCAGCCTTTGGACACGTTTTACTTCCGGGCATGGGAAAGTGATCATGCTTGGACCAGGCATGGAATCTTCAAACACCAGTAAAATCTTTCAGCATCTTTTATGGGAACGCCCTGATATTCTAACCACTGTGAGGTTACTTCCAGGAACGCAAGATGGTGTGGGCTCTGGTGTGGAACTGGATTTTAAAGGTGAAAAGCGATTTAGTTTGATTGCTCTGTATTCTGGTAACAGACAAGCTCGAAGTCAACGAGCAGGAATGGAAAGGTTACAGCAAAGTAACATTATTGAAGAAACAAATGAAGTTCCTGCAAGTGATGTCGCTGGGAGTCTGGTTACATCAGCCAATCCTTCTGTTCAGAGGTTTCGGTTCAAACTTAGAGATGCTGTGTATAATTTTCTCAGCCAGAAAGACATTAGCTGCTATTTGATATATGTCGTCGATGCGACAGTGACTCCATGTGTTGAGCAGTTTGCTTGTAATCGCTTAGAGATTAATGCTGTACTAAGTGGAATGAACAGTTACGAAAGCGGCAGTTCGGAATACGACAATGCCACGAGTTTGGATGGCGCGACAAGAGAAAGTTCGGCGTTCACTTTTGGGAACTTCCTGGGAAGAACATATAGCCAAAATTGTACGCGCAACCGCACCCCGTTGCTTGTATTATGTTGTACTGCCACATCCACCTCACCCCGAATACCCTGCATAGAAGTCGCATCCTTGTTGGATCTAGCGAGCATAGTCGACCGATCGTGGTTGGTTCAGGACGTCGCAGTTGACAATTTAAGGGGTCTTGAAGATGGACTGGTGTGGTTATTTAAGCAGTCTTGATTATTGCGTTCTTTTAAACAAAACTTTTATGTTTTTTGTATCTGTTTGAGATTATTCTGCTGTCTTTTTGCTATATTCAGGTGTAAAGCGTGAAAGCAGTAGTATCATGTCCGGGAAAACTAACTTTTATAAGCTTGTGTTTATCATTCGTTGTTTTTTTGTAGTTAAACGGTATGCAATGAACCATTGCCACTGAAAATGTAGTTTTCTCTTTTTTTTCTGGAGTGTTTCAATAGATTGTCCATAATAGTGGAGTGCACACTGCTCAGCCCTCGATAAAAATTTATGCGGCCGTGTACATGTAGTTTAAAATATAGTTATGGCGGTCGTACATTAATAAAAACTCTTTGTCTACCGTATGAGGATACTTCGCAGAAAGGCTGCCAAACAGACGTTTAGAAGTAGAACAGAAGCAATGCAGAAATATGTTGAACCGGTGATTACTATAAAATTCACTGGTTAAACTCATTGGCTGTCGGATTTCGTAAAAATAAACGTAATGCTGCCCGCAATACTGAAGTGATTGTGCAGCTATGGCTCTGGTCTTATACACAGTGGCGCGTCAGTCCTTATGCACTTTTCTTGCAGCCGTGCAAATGTGGTTAAAGCGAGCAACAAGACCGTTTGTGTTTGCCGACCTTCCTCCTTATTTAATAGCATGTTTAGTATCATGGATATGACTGCAGCCATGTTTTGTGACGACTCTTGCAACACTACAACATAGGATTTGTGGATTATTTGCGTTATAGCCTAAGCAAAGTGCGTTTGGACAAACTATTGCACCTTACGAAAACGTTTGCTCAGCGTACGCTCGAGCACCAGAGGGACTGATTCGGAAAATCCTGCTCTATTTATTGCATTCTTCCTACATGGATTTTAATTTATAGCTGAGTATTGCTTCAACCCGTGTCAAAAACAAGCATTCAAGTACCATTGATTTAATTGAAACCAATGTTGGGCGTTTCAAAAACAGCTGCTAATATTCTCACCAAGATGCAACGAAAACCAGACTAAACAACATACATAACATAATCAATAAGACCATCGGTTGGAGCTGCTAATTAAATTTATTGAAAGTGGATGACATATAACAGTTGGAAATTTTTAAGCTGATGCACAACTTATACAGCGACGGAATGCCCAGGAAGTTTAATCGTTACTTTTAGCGTTGGTTCTGTCCACACCCACGAAACCAGTTTTACTTCTGGCCAATACTTCCGTTACGCTGCCCCAATATAAAAAAAAAGATCAGTCAGGCTCAAAACCCAGGGATCTTGCATCAAACAGATTTTTACGGATTCCTCTCTTCAGGAATTGCCAACAGACACCTTTCAAAAGCGATATAGAAATTCGATTATTTACAGTTACACGAATCATCATGAGTAATCAATGTTGTCCTCTTGCTCGCAACCAGACGGCATCTATTTTACAAGTTTGAGTAATGTTATATAATGCGATTGTCAGTGCATGTAAATCTTAAGTACGCTCGTGTGTGTGTGTTTGCAGTTTTCTTTACGCATGTTTTAATAGCCTGTATTAGTTCGTGATTCCCCCGGCGTTCGTTGTATCGAAGAGTACATCATGCGCAATGAACTCAGTACCGCCAAATAAATCTATTTACCTTTCTTGAACTGCTACGGCGAGCACAAGGAAAAGGTGTTAATTCGGGCATTAAACTAACAGCGAAGCAACCAGCAACGACAGACATCACCGACGAGATCACTCTACTGATAGGCCTACTTGGACTGTTCTTATAAAGCAGAGTTCCCAAACTGTTGTACGCGTACTACTAGTGGTACGCGAATAGGTCTACCTCCTGTTTTCACAAAAATATGTTCCTGAATATAGTTTTTACTTATCGGGTTCTGTAAGTAAATTCATGAATCTTTGTGTACTTGTTGGTTTTTGAAAATGGCAACTGTGATTTCTCATAGCTATTTTACCAGTAACTCAATACTCATCTGCGTTGTCCGTGTATATGGAGTGAGGAGTTGCATCACTGCATGGTTAAGTCAATAATTATTTGAGCTGATCGAGCACGTTCAGTGCATTTTTGTCACATAGCGGCAGTTGTTTGCTAACGTACATCTATAGCTTTTTACACGGTGCATACGGTTCAGTCACGAGCTTAGTTCCGTCAAGAAACTCATCCACTCACCTTTATGTTGCAAACCTGCGATGTTGACATACTGCTGCCTCACGAACAGCACTGGCAACAGCCCTGAAACTGTTTTTTCGTTTTCATTTTGGAGGCTTGTAAAATCTTGAGTCAGTTGTAAGTTTTCCATATTGCATTCCTATTTTCGCTGCTGCCTTTCCTGTCGATTGATCTTTCGTGCATTTCAGTGTGAGATGGAACTGGATTATATAACTGTCAGCAGGTTGTTGCTTGACCCAGTAGTAGGCTAAACGTTTGTGAAAGCATTAAGAATTGGTTTCAGTTATTTATCCGAATTTATCCTGGCTGCAATATTGCGTTCTGCTGCCTTGTGTATGACTTCGAAACATCTTACGTAAGTGGTTGGTGACTACAGTTTTAACTCTACCCACATATGTCCTGCAACCTCATAGAATTTTGTACGGATTTTCTGTAATGATTCAGAAGCAATTTTTACGCATATTTCAGCTCTTCCCAGGAGGTCAAAAATTTCTATCAGAAAAACACTTGAAAAAATTCGCAAATCATATTCATGTAGTGAAAATGATTTAAAATATGAAATAATTTTGTCAAAGAATTACCTTCGTAAGGCGTCGAAGCTGCCTATATCGCTCGAACAATTCTTCTCTTTTATAGCTGCTTAAAAAGCTGCGTTTGGTTGTTACTGGTAGCTGTAACTCTTCCCATCAGTGCTTCATGCGCGAGAAGTTTTTCAAAAATGAAATTACTGAAAAAATTTCCCAAAAATTCCATGACCAGTAAAAGATTGGGTAACGTTGATCTCAGTGGCATATCTAGCGGGGACGTCGGAACGGGGGTGCATTACGGGAGCACTTCCCCACTGCCCTTTGAAAGGGGGGACAACGGGGCCACAGGTGCCATTACATAACGGTATCATAAGTAATTTCATGATTTATCAAGATCAATTTGAGCTGTGAAAAAATTCCAGAGCCGCCAACTTGACATTTCCGTTTATATCCACGTCTTACAATAATCATTTGTTTAATGTAAGCATTAGCTTCTTGTAAAAATCTTGAGATAGTTCTTTTTGTCTCAAAAGTTTATCACAAATGCTAACGATTTCGTTTCGAAGACCTGTGTTTCCTGCTTGTTTCGAAGCCATCAAAAGTTCGAGTCGTTCACACAAAGCGTTTGGATCGCTTGGGAGGAAGACTCCCCGACCCTTCTTTTCATTTTGTAGTCGTATTAATTTTAATTTTTTACTGCTGGGTGCTTTTAATTTTTTTCATCCTCGCACATCAACAGTATACAATGCATTTGTTTTTTCAAGTATCTCCCAATATTTATCTTTATCTTCTTCTGTGGCAAAACTGGGCTCTGGATTTTTCATGGTGATTAAACCCCAAAGACATTGAGTCCCACGATACCTTTTATCACCAATAATCAAATCATTTCCATCTATACCAACCTCAGCATCACCAAGCAAAAATTGCCCGTCTTTATCCTTTAACCCAAAGGTATGATCAGTAATTGGATCCGTTCTTTGAACTTTTGAAATGGTGAAGACTTCTGTCCAGTTTGGGGTGAAGCCCTTCTCAAAGAGTCCTTTCTTCTTATGAAGCAAAATTACGCATCCTCAGTCCTGAAAATTGCAAGCAAAGCTTACAGGTGAAAAGTTGAAAGGCTGAAGTAACAGCAGAGAAAAAACA
>JGI24022J15233_10006264_pt1 | contig 12850 bp, 8 predicted proteins | sample Ectturendosymbi2_FD_15233 | JGI IMG/M metagenome (IMG submission 15233)
ATTTATGTTTCAAGGAAGCAAGTAAAGCTTCCCCAAAACTATTTAAACATTTAGTTATGACTCAAAAAGAAACTGAAAGCAATTGATGTAGCATTGCATTAGCAGGTATTGAAGCATACAGCAGATCATGCAACACACACATATACATTGGTGTTCACAATATAATTCTTTCAAGCAAAACCAGTTTCTCACACAACTGTTTGAACAATGGAGTTATCCTTGAGCTTTGTAAGAACTTATTGTTTTTAGATTTTCAATGTCCAAAAGTACAGATCAACATGCTTTTTATTTGCAGTATAATTTGAGAAACCACAATGTTTGTGATGAGTCTGGAATGAATGAAATATTTAATATGCAGTATGTTCTCACACATGTTAATCAGATTTCAATGTTGGCTTGACCTTCATAGGTTACAAACACTACTCTTCTGGCATGCAGTAAAAACATAAAGAAGTTAATATCATAAAACTGTCTTTGGTGAGCTATGTGCTTAAAAATAGGTTTATTGCATTGACTTTCTGTACATGGTATTTTGCTTAAGGATATGTACACTGTGTAATTAGTAGATTTATAAGTAAGAATGGTAGGCTACCAGTTACGCCTTGCAACTAATACCAAAATGATTCATAAAAGTAAGGGCTCTACATTACTGATTTGAAACCTCTAAAATTGAGGGACCCATATCTTTTTGAAGAGTATTGGACACTATCCATGACGAAAAAACAAAGGGCCTGCTTAATCTTTGACTAGGATAGGTAGCCTACCATTCTTACTTCTAAATAGGATAGCCTACCATTCTTATAGGATAGGATCCCCTAACATCATGATTTGTTTGGAGTCACCTTACCATTTGTCTGGGGCCCCTTCTTTAAATGTACAGTAGGCAGGCTATTTCTGTTTCACCAAGGACTAATAGGCCTCCTTATCATTTGATTAGGGGACCCTAACATCTTTGTTGAGGGCCTTTTGCATTTTGACCGGGGCCCCTTGTCCTTTGATCATACAGAACGTTATTTATGTTTCATCATTTGACTTTGGTTTCTTATCTTCAGGTTGAAAATCCAAATGTCTTAAAACATCCTGGGTGGTCCACTACTCAGAGGCTTTTTTTGTTGATTTCATATACCTAGAAAAATGTCAGAAACCTGTGCTTCCATGACATTTCCTGATTTGTAGGGATTGAAGTATTTGGTATTATATTGATAATTTTATGAAAATGCCACAGTTGAACTGAAAGTAGTCTTTTGTATGTCTGTGAGTTGAAAAGGTTAGACAAATTTCTCATTTCTTGTGATGTTGTACCTTAGTGAACATTTCCATCAGAAAATAAGACAACATGCAATTGTTATAGCAGGTACCACACTATGTCTTTTAATTTATAGGACATTTTCTTCTTAGTTTACAAACCAATTTTGTATTGTTGCTGTTGTGCTGCAAAGACTGTTAATAAGCAAGGCTACATTCATGCTTCATATCAGGTACAAGCAGAAATGGCATTTTTTTGAGTATTATGAGTACTCATTTTTTCTACAGATATTTCAGGTATTTTAGGTGGTTTGAATTTAGCCTATGGTTGAAGTCACAGGTTATTTGAAGCTTGTGTAGGCTACTTGCTGCAGTAGTAGGGCATATGGTTGGTTTAAGGTAGACTTGCTAGGTGATGTCAAAAAGTTTTTCTGCCAGCTCTTAGGCCAGAATAACTTGAACCATTTTTTCTTGGCACAGATTTAATCAATTGTGTAGGCTACTTGCTGCAGTAGAAATGTTTGCGATAAGGTATATGATGAATTATTTCCTACTTTTGCACATTTTTCAAACAATTAGTGTCAATGCAAGATGAGGGCAGCCTTGACTCATCCAGCCTCAAAGCTTTCCAAAACAAGTCTCAGGTTGGATGCTTTTACATGCTATGTTCTTGTAGTTAAAAGGATGGAATTTAAAACAAATTCAGTGTTTTAAATCTTCTTGGTTGGTTGTTTTTAAAGTTTCATGGATTCCCATAAAGACGTGAATGTGAACAAATTCAGGATACCAACTACCAAGCATTTTTTCAAAGGGGGAAGTGTGTAACTTTCAATGGGGTAAACTTTGTAGTTTATTGATGGTGAATGCAGAGAAATGGGGTGCGAAAATAAAGAAGTGAAGGCAATGCCAACTTGCTATTGCCTAACTTGTATGTGTTGCCAGCCTTGTCTTCCCAACTTTCAGTGTTTTCAAAGTTACATATCATGAACACTCTTTTGCATTTTCTCCTTCTGCCATGTCAGTAATGCCGCAGCCTCAGGAACGTAACCTTTGCTGGCCATATCTTAGTCTTGATCATAAGTGATTATCACGGTTGGCTGAGTATGATGATGTCATCAGAAGGCCCCCTTTCAAGGGCGTAATGAGGTTAGATAGTGCCCGGGGCAAGAAGCAAGTTTGGCTCCCCCATGTTCGAATCTGAGGTCTTTCAGAAGCAAATTTGCTGTACTGAAGAGAAAACTTGTGACATTGCTGGGACTTTTTGACACCCCCTGTAGTGATTCAGCACCCAGGATATTGTGCCCCCTTGCCCTCCCCTCGTTACACCCTTTTTAGTATTGCCTCAGGCTCCAACCCTAAACCCACCACTGACAATGGACATATGGAAGTAAAAAATAGTTTGGTCTGAAAATAACAGATGTCACGTGTCCTAGAAAGACGTATGCAAATTATGGGTAGCATTATACCCTACTTTTCCTGGCTCGTATAGTATTTTAAGGTTTCCTGAGGAGGGTTTTAAAAATTTACCCTTTTTGTGATAAAGGAAAATTTCAGAAAACTCAGAAGCTTCCATTCAAGCCCTCTACTTTGTAAAAATGCACTCTATAGAAAACATTTGGTTGCATTCTCTGTTTCAAGAACACTAGGGTAAGGTTTATAGCACTGTTGGCAATAACGTCATTCAAAAATCCTTTGATCAACTAAGCGTATGATTCACAAAGGATATATGCTTAACTAAAATAGCTGAAAAGAAAATATATTTTGCTGTGCACTGTAGTGTAGTGGCAGCGAAATTGAAAGAACTGCTTTAGCGAACTCATCATTTTCAATGCTTGTTATCGTTACAACGAAAGTTCTTTGGAAGAATAGCGCTTTGTCAAAATTGGAAAACCTCTTTGAAAAATTGCGCAGTAAGTTTGAAGCGTACTGGAAAACTGGAAAATATTGTCTTTGTTTAGGTTCTGCGGTTTTGTTGAAATAAATAAAATGAATTTTCAAATTATCTTCAAGGTTCATATGCGAGATCTCTGAACTGTGTAAACAACATTTTCAAGCAAACCAGTGCGCTACACCAACGTCGTGGCTGGCAATCCATATTAATGTTTACATCATGATTTGTGCAAAATTTTTAGGCTTATTTAAAAATACTTTTGTCTAGGTTTTGCTAAACCAGCAAGTACAGTATATATTTAAGTGTTTAAACAATTATCGAATTACATGTCAAAAATGTCTATGAATATATCAATGTATGATATTTGTTGAAAAGCTATATAACAGGATTCACAACATACCGTTTGCTAAGGAACAGGGAACGTTGCAATAGATTTAACTCACAGAGTAATATCCATAGCAAGCAAACCGCACATTTTTAAACAACGTTGCCAAGACTTTTAAACAATGTTTTGGTTGATGAGATGCTAAAACGTTTTTAATTTGGTTTGACCTAAAACGGAATTTGAAAAGACCGAGAACTATAAATTAGAGAAATGCACTTTTACCTCATAAGCAAAATAAAGCTGGCTTTCGCAATTAATTTTTGTTATAGAGACAATTGTATTGCTGCAGTAATTCTTAGCAAGAAATGCTTTCAAAGGAGTCACATGATATACCTGCCAAATAAGTTATGATTTGTTCTTTCATTTTTGGTCTACACCTCGGACTTTCTAGTACATTTGAATTTTGCGAGCTGTTCTAAGTCATCCGGAAAACGGGCAAACACTCTTGCCTTTTTGATTCAGTCTAATGTAAATTGCAGTCCAATATTATTTGTTTAATACTGCATTTTTTAGTCAATGGACACTGGTAAATTTTGTACAAACCCTACACAGTGCTCGCCAAAGATTTTCCGCCAAATTTGCCAGGAAAAACTAACACTAAACCTAACCACTATCCGAAACTTTAACGCTAAAACTAGCCCAAATGCCATCCCCTAACCGTAACACCTAATGCGACATGGAGGTTAGAGAAGTGCATAACACCGTGGTAGAAGTCGCCAATGGTGAAATGCGGTAAAGTTTGCCAAAGCCGCCAAATGCTGGCGTCATCAGAGGCTCCCATTCAGCTTTCCGTCGGGCCCCCAACCCTGAGTCCACCACTGCTCCGACACCGGTGCAGAGACGGTTAATCCGGACCCACTCTGTTCTTGTCTGGAAACTTGTTTGGAAGACAGCGGCTGAGAACAGGACACAGGCTAACACGGCTATTCTGTACGCAGAAAGTTTTGTTTTTTACTGTTACGTCACAAATAACATTCAGACAGTCCTTGTGCGACCAGGTCCGCTTGCAGAGATGAAAGATTTACTTACATTCTTTGATTAGTATCATTATATGAGAAATTTTCATGGGTCACGGTGTGATCATTCGGAGCGATTGCGGGCCATGGTACGAAAAAGGTTAAGGATGATTGTTTTAGGCAGGACACCGTGCAATCAGTTTTCTATAAAAGGATTGACTCATTCTTCTGCGTATTTTTCATGTCACGAAAGCAACACTGGGCGTGGGCCACATCCCTCAGGTTTTGATAAAGCAGGAGCCGTTTTCTAATAAAGCTTCAGGAGAGAAGTTCACATCTGTTTAAAAACCTATACAATTAATGCTGGGACTCAATAGATGTAGTATAAAGCATAAATTCTTTGAGGTACTGCACCTGCAGGTATGTTAGTGCATAGGTTAAATAGCAGACTAAATTGCAGTGTTTATTGTTTCATGCATAAAACATCTTCACATGTACTTGATGATTTTTGAGTCTGTCCAAGCAGTTTGTTACCTACATCTAGTACTTAGCCTACTGGCATCGCTTGTTAAGATGCAGATGATAGAATTGTAGAAGTACTAGTTACTGATGACTAGGGCCATTTAATATCATAAGAGTCATTTTTTTCTGTGCTTCAGGAAGCTATGAAACGAATTTTAAAACATAAAACGAACCCCTACGAAGTCTATAACAAAACTTATAAAGTCATAAAAAAGCCGTATTTTCCATGTTAGGTTATGAAGTCATGTGTTAAATATTCACAACCTAATTCAATAAGGAAACCATTAAAACAATCTTAAAATATCAGGTGAAACCACTATATTCCTATTTCTAAGCTGCATCCTACAAATTTAGCACACTTGGGCACACTGCGAATGTTGACAAAGATGTAGGTGGACCTTGAAGTTATTTGGATGAAATATAATCCACTGCCTAAAAATGCATGTTCTTGCTGCCCATAAATCAATGTCCATGCATGTTTTCAATTTGCTTCAAGCCAAACTATATGTTTTGCTCCAGTGGTGTAGGAGGTGGGGGTGCAAGCGCACCCCCAAAAGGTTTGAATATTGCAAATCCGGGCACAATCCATGAAAATCCGGGCAAACATGGCACCCAGCGTTTGACTCTGCTTTTCTCCAAAACCAAAAAAAAACATGACTTTTTCTGGTTTCAAGAAAACATGGGGCTACCATCTCTATGACTATTTTCGCTTCTTTGTGCAGTAGTTGTATGTTCTAGCTCAGTCATTTTTGTCTGGTCATATAAAGTCATATTATTAAGTTTTTTAGGTCATAAAAAGTGGCCCTGCTGATGACAGTAAAGAATGGTTGATGTCGAAAGTGGAAAAAATATCGCTGCTTTCATGACCATCAAACAGCTGGATATCACATGAGAATGACCAGTGATGGGGTCAACCACGCTAAAAATCGCGTTTTCAATGTATTGAATGAAACAATAAAAATTACCACGCACTGCGTGCTCGTCTCGCTACTGACCGCAAATGTCTTGAAAATAAATCAAGCTTAACGTACAGATTCAAAAATACTGATGTGATTATACTATTTCCATTCCGGGATTAAATTAAAAAATTTGATTTAAATTCATGCCATCGTTATTTTATATGCAGTACTACACACTATATATTTTAACTGTACAGTGCTTTAATTTACACTGATATTAGTATAACTACACCATAACTCAGTGATTCTAGATCAAACTCTTATATTACGTTTCTATAGGAATAGTTCCTTTTATAGTGCTGTGATTTTGAATTCCATGTTTGCTGGATAGGCGCAGACCTGACCACAATTTGTTCTTCGTACAAATTTCCTCTTTTTGAGAAATGGACATCGTAAAATACATGAAAAAGAGAAAATTAGACGAAATTGAATCTTCAAGAACAGAGAAAATGAGGACAGATAAATGCGAAATCCGATTACGCAGGAAATAAGTTAATGAAGAACAACGAAGCACAAGCTCCACCACCTCCATGACATTTTCTCCTGCTGCCTGGTCTGAACTTGATATTGTTTTATTATTCTATAAAATCATCAAAAAAGTGAACAGGCGGTAAGTGTTACACACCTCCACGAAACCACGATTTCAGAAAGGATGCGGAGGGGCCTCGTAGTTTCGGCCATTTGTGGTTAGGCACATATTCACTGTGGTTTCGTCAGGGTTATTTTAAGAAAAATGTTAGTTCCCGGTATGGATCTGTAGGGACCCGATTTCTCTGATTCTAGGGACCCGATGATAATTTTCTCTGATTCTAGGGACCCGAATCGGGTCCCTAAAACGCCTTAAAAAGAACCTGGTTTAGTTGTTGTTCACACTTGAAAGGAGAACTATGCAAGTATTGTAACTAGTTCTTCTACAGCCTGTTACTCGTGGTTCACGAGGTGCGTTTACATTCACAAAAATGTGTTAAAAATATATACCAACCAAGTGGCACAGAGATGCCCAAGTGGAAGCAGCTACTTTATGGCTATCAGAAAAAATGTAGAAAAGAGTGTTGTGTGTGAGCTTGGTAGTGCTGAGAAACGCCCGGTAGAGGAAAACAGAAAAAAAAGTATTTGCCATATTCTCAAACATTTTATTCTGTGGCACACATGACATCATTTTACGTGGAAAAAAGCACAGCTGGAAATGTACAAGACCTCTATGCAATCCGCATCGATGCAAGTTCCATATTCTGTAAAAAGTTCCTTCCATCCTTCAGAGGAGCATTTTATTTTGTCACGTGGATATTACATGTATTTTTGCAATAAAATTAGTTTGCGATCATTTCTGAATTGAGGCATGGCGTTTAAGACTGAGAACCAGAGGTACACAGAAAACTTTTGGTTCTACGTTCCCAGCTTAACTCAGCAGAAACGTGGTTGCTTGTTGACACAGCCCTTTTTTCTTGCTTGATACTGCTCCACTAAAACTGCAACGAACGCACTACTAGGTATTTGCGTTCATGTGCTGACTTGTGTAAAAGCGAACATGATATCATGTGTATTATGCTGCCAGGCTAAGGACATTGCAGCTAAAAAGTGATAACTTCTGTGGTATTCAGCCTGGTTTGTCTGATTTGAATACATTGCAAAATGGTCAGTCCAAAATGCGTACTTATACTATTACTGTACTTGTAGTAACACGACAAATAGCGCTGTGTTAATTAAAAGCCATTGTCAAGAAGATAGTGTATCTACTGCGTGTAGTAATAAACCAGATTGTAATTAAATAGCATTCAAATCATTCGCCTTGCCTGTTAATTGGATGGAAGCGAGAGATTTCAGTGAAAAATGAGTGAAGGATAAGAAAAGTTCAAAAACACTTGGCAAAGATTAAATTTGATTGTTTTTGCTTGTCAAGTGTTGGTAAAACTGAAGCTTGGCTGTCCAAAAGCTATTTGACAGGTTCCATTATTCAAATAGTTGCAGTGCTGTCAAGTGTCTGAGCCTCTTTTCAATTAACTATGGCAATTCCAAGCGTGAAGCTATCGTCGGGTTACACGATGCCGATGTTTGGCCTGGGAACTTGGAAGGTATGTAATAATGTTCTATTAACAACAACAAATAGCTTCGAAGTAAAAGACTTCACTGCCGCGAAGCTACGCTACATGCATCATTTGCAAGAATTGTAAGCTAAACCACATAAGCTATTCTGCTCTGCCTTCACACCAAAACCGAGCGAAATTGGTTATGTAAAACGTTCTTGCTTCAGGTTTCCACTTGTATGCTTGTTCAAGTTACCACCAACATGCTGAAATTTCCAATCTTAAGCTTCCTTGCTGAAGTTTCCAAAGTAGAAATCTACTAATTGCTGATATTTTGCCAGTCCATTAATACAATTGCTGAAGTTTCCACCAGTGTACTTACTACTGAATCCTGGACATGACGCTAAAATGCAACCGGTGATGGGGCTGCAGTTCGAGATCTTTGCAGTTTCGAAAAGGTGGAATTCCCTTTAACCCGCATTATTTCCTGGTCCAATTCTGGCCCGGAGTGGTGACGCCTGACAGGGTTCATTATTTCCTGGTCCAATGTGGCCCGGAGTGGTGACGCCTGAAAAATCAGGATCAAGTACTCTGTTTGAAAGGGCAGACTCAGCAATTCAGGCAATCAATTTAAGTTTGAGGAAAGGTTAAAGCACTAAGCCTGGCCTCAATAAGGTGGACACGCCTTTCCTTGAAACTCTCTCTGATGTGCATGAGATAATCGTTCTGTGCAAAAATTGAAAAGATTCATAAAAATTTGCTCTGACTAAGAATGTAAGAATTAATTACATCGATACGAACAGTTCACCCAAAACTTCCCGGGACAATTCCCCGGGCACCGAATCACTGCGGGAGTGCCGAAAAGTCGCAATATTGTCACGAGTACTTTCTTCAATACAGTAAATTTGCTTCCGAAAGACCTCAGGTTCGAACATGGGGGCGCCAAACTTGCTTCTTGCCCCGGGTGCCATCTAACCTCGTTACGCCCCTGCACCTAACTGAGGACATATATGCAACATGCAATATACTGTAGCCTATGGCAAAAATTGTTCATCCAAACACCGCAGACCTATTTAAAATTTAAAGCACAGCTTTTCTGTAGTTGCCTGGCATGGACTGTACTTATATGAAGTAGGTGCCCTGCAACATACTCGATTCCCACAGTGTGCAATTATAAAGAACGTAAATGAAATGCCTTTTCAGTTTCTCATCAGTTCGCACATAATAAAACACGAATTTGCTAGAAAGAGTTTGTTGATTTTCTATATATTTAATGTGTTTTCTATAACAAAAGAAACTTTCATTTATACACTCAGTAACAAAAAATATAATTTCATTAGTATTGTTAAATATTTCGAAACCTCTTTGCCCAAATTTTCGACAAATCATAACTTTTTGGGTTTGCACTTGCACCCACACCTCCTATATCACTGTGCAGTGTGCAGCCGTGCACATGTAACAGTGCACAGTCTGGAGATAAATGGGTTGTTTGCTGAGACCTTAACAATATATGTTATGGCGACCGTGCATGAATAAAAGCTCTTTTTCTACTGTATGAGGATACTTAGTGGGACGACGGCCAAACAGGCATGTAAAAACAGACTAAGCTCAGTCTGAGCAAGCAGAACAGAAGCAATGCAAAAAATGTATTGAACTTACTGGTGGCCGTGATTCAGAAAAATGGCGTAATACGGCCGGCAAAAGCGAAAAGATTGTGCACCCTTGAAATAAGCATTACAAAACTCAGCAGAGGAGACCGTGGCAGAGAAAATCTAAATACAACAGGGGTAGGGATACGTTAGGTACAGGAATGTTCAGTACATGATATGCACTGTAGAAAGAAGTAGGCATAACGGTAAGTACTCAGTTATTCAAAGTGTAGTAGAGGGAACTTGGAGGTAGAGCAATTGTGCGGTAGAGGAAATAACATCTTGCGTCTATATTAAGATTTCAATAAATAATATAAATACGCCAAAGGCAGTGCAAAATGAGACAGAACGTATAAAGCATTTGAATAAAATGTTTCACGAAAACTTTTGTTGGCATAAAAGGTCGAAAACGCCGATAAAGTTGTGTTATGGATCTAGCCAGGATCGTAGCCACGTTTTAAGGTCTGAGGAAAAATACATTTAAGCAAGACTTTTGTTTGTATTATATGTTTGAAAAAAAATTATTAAGCACAATTTGGGAACACTGCCACCGAATACCCCCCGTGGCTCCTGGCCCGGATGTAGCTCTATTCCAGTTAGTGAACTCAGATCATTCTGAATTATATACACATACTTTCCTGAACATAGGCATGCTTATCACCCTCTGAGCTTTTGTTTTACTTTGTTGTTGTGCTTGGTCACTAACTTCTGTCTGATGTTAAAATTATTGAATTTTGTCTCATTGATTTTCCTCTTCAGTTGAAAATTTTGTAGCTTTACATATCCTCCTCACGTGAAACTTCAATTTAGTGTTGATTTATTTTTGCGCCAACATTACGGGGCTGACTGATTAGTTGATCCATAAATTCTTTCGCCAGTCTTGTGTGCCTCAAATATGTGGTTCACCTCAATTTGCACAATTTGTAAGTCCAAATTTTATTTTTTTTCTCAACATGCAATTAAGTTTTATGTCATTTGGTGTTTTGTTCTTTTTTTGCATTTCTGTTACTTCATGGTTTGCGTCACAAAAATGCGTGAATAAACCTACCTATTCAAAGCACTTAGGTTTGCTGCAAGCTTTCGAGGAATCAGCCGACTGTTTTGTTTTATTTGAATAATATTGTAGGACTGCAGATGCGTAGTGTTAGGTCAGCTATGTCCAACCCGCGGCCCAGTCGAAGGTTTTGTGTGGCCTAGTTTAGGTTTTCGCTGTAGTAAAAGTATCCTACATACTGACAACCTGTCCTTATTTTGTTAACCTTGAATTTGACATTTTTGATGCAGGTGGTCTTNGTTGTCACTTCATCACGTCTGTTACCATNGCAGTTAGGATTCGAACGCTTTCAGTGTATTAGCTTAAGCTAAATTTAGTTTGCTCAGATATTAGTAAGTCATTAAATGTGCGGCCCTCATTGATATGTCATTAAATGTGGAGCCCTAGTTAAGATAGCGACATGATTTTTGGCCCAGTAAGACATTTGGGTTGGACATAGTAGCTGTGTTAGGTGAAATCGATTTCCGATTATAAAAGTTTGCTGATGGATTCAAAACCCTACACGTTTGTGGAGACTAGTTAAACCTATATTTATCTACCTGAGGATGCTATTGTCAGCTTCCCGAATTATGAAAATTATGAATACAACTCCATAACATAAAAAAGTGAATGAGACCCAAGGAACGAAGAATTCCAACACTTGAAATATATTGCAGTATTTACATGTCGGTAAAGTTCTCGTGCACCACCTTCAAAAGTTAAATCAAGACCGTAAGCGTCGACTGTTCGTGCATGAGTTGTGTTCCACCCAGCACTGTATCGGTCCAGAAGCAATAGCTTGTCTGTTTTCAGTCGCCACCTGGTAAAGTCCGGACAGCTGTGGAACACGCCATCGACGTTGGATATCGACACATTGATTGCGCCCGCGCATATCAGAACGAACATGAGGTTGGTGAAGCAATTGCGAACAAAATCAAAGAGAACAAAGTCAAGCGGGAAGACCTTTTCATCACCAGTAAGGTAGGAACTTACTTATGCTATCGTGAAACAGGTGATAGCACACGGTATCTTTGACTTGAGTGATGCAAAACGCAGTCCCTTCACCACGGGGGGTTTTGGTGGGCTTAGCCCTCCCAAACAAAGCTCCAAGACCTCCCAAATTGAAATATGAAACACTATAAGTTTGTGGAATTCTTGTCAAATTTCAATGTCAAGCCCCCCCTGCATGAACGTAAACCCACCCACACAAACGTAAAGCCCCCCCTATTGACGACTTTCTGGCGACGGTTCTGGCAAAACGTGCTTTTCTTAACGCCTGACAGGCTACCCAAAACCGTAGAGTGGATTAACTTTATTTTGATATATTTCAATGACTGGAAAAGGGTTACTACAGTATGTTGTTTTAAAGCCCTAGGCATGGATAAGCATTTCACACTACAGTTTTGTTAATCGAATACTGTTGAAAATGAATGTATGTTTGTTTCATACGTAGCCATTCTTATAGGAACGAGACAAGCGAACGTTATACGACACTGGATTTCTCATCTGGGAAGATTTTGCTCTAAAGTGCATGAAACATTCTAGTCCTTTACAACGCGTTTTATTGGCAAAACGGTTTAAATTTCAAAACCTCTTGAATTTATGTTAAGGTTTGTTTGGAAATCGTTAAAAGAACTGAAGCATGTATGATTTAATCTAAGAGCAGATAAATGACGCCGTGCAAAAAGTGGGTGCGTACTTTTCAACTATAATTGTGTGTGTAACACGTGATGCGGCTGATATGTGCTCAGTTTTTGTACGTGCCAAAAATACAGTTTTACTGGTGTGCAATGCACTGGCGGATCCAGACCAGGCGTTTGGGAGAGAAGTCAAATAGGGGGCAACAAAAAGGTCTTCATTTATTTAAATACCCAAGGTTGTCTACGACAATCGTTGGGTATCACCCAAAAGTGTTACTTTTTGGTATCACACAAAAGTGGCTACCTTTTGTAGGCCAAGACAGTGGTTCTTTTTGTTGGTCGAATTATGTGATCTTTCAGGGAATAACCGCAGTTTAAAACGCTTTATATCATTAATTCGGAAAATGTTTGAAGTGAGTCACAAAAGATGGGCCTCGTTGTTCACTAACTACACATAACTGAGAACACTATTTAAGTCCCAAACAATCTCTTATATCTACAAAAAGTATAAAGATATACCCTGAAGCAGTGGTTCCCAACCGGAGT
>JGI24022J15233_10006265_pt1 | contig 12848 bp, 7 predicted proteins | sample Ectturendosymbi2_FD_15233 | JGI IMG/M metagenome (IMG submission 15233)
TGCTTGCACAAATGGGAGGTATGGCAATTGGCGAGTGTGGCGCAGAAGAACAGACCGATGACCATGTTATCCTCCAGTGTCCACTCCATCGACCACCACATGGAGTGCATTGCCTGACGGTCCTGGATGATGAAATAATCGAATAGCTGCTCAATGCCTGCCACTAGATCTACAGTACTACGGCCTAACAGTGGATAAGAACTCGCTCAAACCATGAAGACTTATCCAATAGGAAGCAAAATAGAACATCAAACAAAACATTTTTATTTCTTTTGAAATTGCAGTTTTTTTTCAAAATTCCGGGTTGATTGTGAGCATGGGCGCAATTTGGTGGGGGACGTGTCCCCCCTACTTTTTCAGACGGGGGGACATAATATGCCATGTCCCCCCACTTTTTTCTCTTTAGGTTTTGTATTTGGAGATGTTTCAAAAATAAAAGTGGTGTTTGTCACGTTTTGTTTGAAGAGGTTTTCATGTTAGATGATAGGCCACGCATAGCCAAGTTGATGTTGAAACAGAGTGTCGTGTGGTATCACTGATTCTCTTAGTTTATCAATTTTAGCTGCGATAAAATAATTTTTAGCATTTTTCAAGTTTCCAGAGACCTTGAAAGATGTTTAGCTACTTCTGTCCGACATTTTACCCTTTGTGGTATACTGTTAGAAAGGATATTTTCTTGTAACAGTGAGAGTATTACAGCTACACATGTGAGAGACCACAGCACAGCCATTATTTGTTCCGTGCAGACATGCAACTGGCTTTGCTGCAACTTTGGTTGTCACGTATTCAGAAACAGACAGCGTGTAATTTAATGATGCTAGTGTATACATTGTTAGAAAGTTATGGATTTTCAGGCAAATCTCGAATCTTTTGCCGAAGACAAAAAGCAGCACTATTGTGGAGACTTAGTTTTGGCATGGGGAATTTCGCAGAAGACTGTTTTCAACCATTAGTGAACAGGATTTCAATCAAAACGTTGGAGAAGTAGCCTACAGTATTTACCTAGTGTGTATTGACCTATAGCTCAAAACGTAGGGACTTGACACGGAAATAAGGATAAAATGTACATTTAGGTCCAAAAGATATTTTTTCCTTGACCTTGTGCTTGTGCTGAATGCGTTGGCTCGTAATTCATCTGATTTAATTGAGTTTAACCAAACCCAAAATGCAGCAATGTTTTCATCTAAGTGCGACACATTTGCTTTACAGATACGTCACACCTAATTTTGTTGGACACTCTTTTCGTGTTGAAGGTGAAACTTGGTACTTTTTTGCCAACTCACCGTTGGGCATTTTGATTTAATCTCAATTATGTTTTTCTGTCGCTATGCAAGTAAAACTCTTAGAATGACTTTTGACATGGTGCAGAGTTACAAGTCGGGCTTAAGTTTGTCGAAATATTGCGGGCAAATTTCGGGCCTGCATACAAAACTTTTTTATAACATTAAGAGTAGGTCCAACGATTTTTTTCTTTCGTAACGTAGATTTTTTGTGCTCACTGCGGTAACTTCTGTGGGTGAAGTGATTGTGATTTTTCTTCAGCTAATTCTGTTTGCAAACACAGCTACGTTCTTTTATTCTCTGCTAGGATTAGTCTCACTCTTTTTGAGAAGGCGACAGCGGAGAGGAAATTAGCACGCGATGGCGTTGCGTCGAAAAGATCAATCACTCACGGGTTTCTTGGCTTGCTTTAAGAAGCCTACAAGCCGGCTTTTCATGTCTATAGCGCTATCCTAGAACGTTTTTTATGCCTATAGCGCCATTGTAGATAGTTTCGTGATAGTTTCTTTTTTTTCTTGAAAAACATTATATTCCGCAGTGTTATCGTTGACTAACATACTACATTTGTGCCAGATTATGCCAATGTTTTGGTCAAGGTTGTTGCTATTTTCGGTGTGATAAACCGTGTACCTGCAACTACACCTGCACACAACGTTTTTTTACTCCGCAGTTGCGCATATCTTAACTCCCCTAATAAATTGGCTTTCGGGCCTAAATCGGGCTTCAAAAATAAATGTCGGGTTCGGGCTTGTGATTTCGGGTTCGGGTCGGGTTCAGGCTTACAAATGAGGTCCTTTTACAATGCTGTGTGGGTATGTATGCATGGGTCAAACTGGGAGTTTGAAAGGATACAACCTCCACCCACCAACAGTAAAAATAGATTGAAATCACGCTAATTTAGGCAAAATGTTTTTCCTGCTGGTAAGAGGATATCAGTGGAGATTTCGGTAGGAGTGGGTCTGCATGCATGATGCCCAGTAGTATTAACAAGATTTGTAGCTTTTTCAAAAAACGGAAATGTGCAAGGAAAATATTTGTTGTCTCTGTAACGTTAAGCGACTTGAACAAGACATCAAACCGTGTTGTAACCTAACCCACACTTATAAAATGCATGAAAACTAAAGTGTTCTACTATAAGAATGATATGCACGTGCGACTAATGCGATTCTGCATTTTGTGAACTGCAACTGGCAGCTCTGATAAAACCCAATTGATATGTTCTACTATATTGTTGTGCCTGTTTGCACCAAATACGATATTAATGGAAGCAGGCTGAACTACACTACCGTCTCCAGCAATAAATTTAAGTATATTAACATCTAAGTCTTCTGCAAGGACAAAGCAAAGCGTGATTAGTGTTGCTCTCAAAACACCTCTAGAAATAATTTTGGGAATCTGTATATACAAATCGTCACTTCTGCATCGACTCAATGACTATATTGGTCTTACACCAAGCTGTCCCACCCACATTTTACACAAAATTGCGCCCATGATTGTGAGCATTCCAATATGCTTGATTTGACACTTCAAATGCAACCACCTTTTTGTTATGCTCGATAGTTTAACGCAAGAATATCTTGTTATGCGGGTCATTCTCTTTTGCCTTATATACGACAACACTCTTGGTATTGGTGGGGACAAGTTCCAAGCAGAGATGCAGTTTGAGGACGTAGTTGCTCCTGAAGAACTAGTTGATACAAACACTGCAAACTCAGGATCTTTATTTCTTTGATCGAATACTCTGATATCGTTTGGGAAGCTATCTGCAATATCTTCGTTGGCGGATTAACTCGTTTTTTATTTCTAATTCACAAAGTTGCGCAAGTGATTTAATCTCCAACTGATTTGAAAACTTGAGACAATCTTTATATTGATTGAAGTAACAACGACAGTACGATATTTCAAAATCAATGGGGCCCGGATAGGAAGTGAAATATTTCCAAGTGATCTTCGCAGCTATTTTGTTACATACGATATCAGCTGTGCTTCGAAAACGAAGTAGTTACAATTTTATACCACCTATTTTGAAACGCAGTATGTTGCTGCTTCATGATGTCGTGCATTTGTTTTGTAACCACTGTGAAACCAAGACATGCACCCAAATGCAGCGTGGTATTTTGTCCAAAAACAATCTTGATCACGAAAGAAAAATATGATAAATGCTGAATTCGAGGTTTTCAGATTTTCGTTCTAGTGTATCTACCTTAGAACAGCACCCGACATGGTACAGTAGGCCTATACATGTTATTTCGCAAGTAGGCTACACAATGCGCACAAAAAGTTGCAGGTTGTTAGTAACGCAGAAAAATCGCTTGTCTGAGCTACTGCAGCGATCTACAGCACGTCAATTCCATCTTGCAGCAGACACTCGGATTTATCTGTTGTTATTATTTACTTTTACCTTGCTTCTTAAAAGGGCGGTTGAACTCGCAACATCAAGAATGTCTTTTACCACGACATTTAGTGCATTACTTTGATCTTGTGGCGTACAACTGAAAGTCACGAATGAAATTCCATCTTGTTGATGAAACAAAAGTGTTTTTGCAGTTGAAAACAANGTATGAGCGACGTTGATGCTATCATGCAACTTAGTCTTGATCCTTGCCAGAAAATTTAATGCTATTCAACTGTATTAGTGGATGGCCCCACTTGACCTCTGAATGCTTAGCATGGCCAGCCTCGTGCCAACGGATAATGTTTGTTTGCGTGTTCAGCGATGCATACGAAGTTGCTGCACTTGGTTATCAATACTAACACGTAACTGAAAAACAAATTAAGCGCCATTGCAGGCGCGTATCCAGTTTTCCAAAACTTTTCAGGTTAATCATGCCTTTGATGTATAAGCCAAAGGGAAACTTCAGTGCAAATCAACGAAACTGCTTGAGGAAATCTATCCTATACTCGAGCTTTTAGTCGACCCTGATCAAAGTAGTATGTTTTACCAATTTTCCACGATTAACCAAACGTCTATTGTGTAAGTGTTAGGGAATTCATACCATGGCTGACCTTCGCCTGAGGTTTAAGCTCCGTGTGGAAGTTGGTGATCATGAAATACAAAACTTGTGTGATTGCGTCTAACAGCTTGTAATCACTAACCGCAAATAAAAACAAGAAATAACGCTTTCCTGTTTCTGGCACACCAGCTTGCTATGTCCAACCTAATGGTGATGTACACTTCTTTTCAAGGCATCGCAAAAATTCCTCTCTGATAATACTGGCGTACTACAAATACTACTTATCCTTGTTTGCAGTGTCAGTAGGGTTGCCAGATGTGTTTTGTAAAAATACCGGCCTTTTTGCCCTTTAACGCCCGCGCCGGCCACTGTGGTGGCCAGTACTCTTTTGGCCATAACTCGCCAGCTGCTGCAGGTAGACAGGTGTTCAAACCCTCTACGGATTCAGTAAGTCTTCTAGTTCCGACACAATTTTTTTTTCCGGTCGGGGAACACCCCAGGGAGACATCACAAGTGGGGGTGTTTTAGCGTTTTTATGGCCTGCTTTACCCGGCCGTAGGCGCCAATCCAATGAGCCAATTTTTTGGCTCAAGTTTGTGTGGTAACTAGACTACCATACGAGTCTTTAGAGCCCTTGGTTGGCTTTCTAGCATATCTGGAGCCAAAATTATGCCGCAAAAACCAATAAGTGGTCAAATTTTCTGCCCCTACAAATTCTAACCTGGGGTGAATAACACCCAGTTTGTATATGGCCATAACTCGCCGCCAGAATAGGCTAGAGAGCTGTTCAAGCCCTCTAAAGACTCGTGAAGACTTGTAGCTTAGACTGCAAAAAAAATTTTAGCTTGAGATCTCGGGTTTTTGTTGATGTTTACATAATGGAAGGATGTTTATGCATATTTGTTTACATTTGGATAATGACGTCATCCCCTGGGAGTCGAACAATCGAGCCGATTTTGTGGCTCAAAGTTTTTTTGGATTCTAGGCTAGAATACGAGTCTTTAGAGCAGGGCTCTCCAAACTACGGCCCGCAGGCTAAATCCGGCGCGCGAAACCATTTTAACAATAATGAAAGAATAACATTTTTGCGATAACATTTGTTGATTTGGTAGAATGAAACCTATCCTAAAAAAATTACATTGCATAAGATGTCCGGCCCTCGGTCTCTAACTTGGCATTTACACATCGCAACCCTGCATCACAGAGCAATTTCAATAATAATTAATGCGTTGAAAAAGATTAAGAAGTTTCTTCCCAGGTATCCACTTCTTGTACTCTATCGTGTATATGTTTTGCCCATCCTTGATTATGCTGATATTATTTTTGATAACTGTACGACTACTGACTTTAATCTTCTTGAAAGCGTCAAACTGCTGCAGCTAAACTTATCCTTGGTTGCCTCAGGACCACATCCCACGAAATTATTCGGAAAGAATTAGGTCTTACCCCATTGCTTGCTCGTCGTCAGTTTCACATTCTTAAAGCCTTTCGTGCAATCCTTTTTGGACCATGTCCATCGTTCCTATCCGCCCTTGCTCCAAAGATTTTTAGAAATCTTTCTAACTACTCTTCACGTTTAGCCACAAATACAGACTCTTGCATAGTTCCTGGTATGCCTTCTCGATGTTTCGTGTGTCTGGAGGATCTCTCAAAGGATTCTCCCAGTGGTGCAGGAGGCGGGGGTGCAGGGGATGCAAGCGCACCCCAAAAGTTTTGATTTGTCGAAAATCCGGGAAAAATCCCTGAAAATTTAGACAAAATCTCTGAAAATTTGGGCAAAAGCGGCGCCTAACGTTTGCAGAAAAATAAATGAATATCTTTTGTGGAGGTCACAACAAAAAGGTCTTCATCATCGTTGTGATTATGAAGCAGTGGTTGCTCTCAAACCGACAGGTTTGGTAAGCATTTCAGGAAATATCGCAACAGAGAAGGCCACTTGAAGGCACCTGTCATCCTCCCCAGTTGTAAAACAATAGATGAAGACAAAACCACATTAAGATCGTAATCATGGATGCAAGAACTGAGGTGCAAAATGGAAAAATCTAAAAGGCTGATTTACGGTCACCTCACATCACTGTTACGGCCAGGAAAGTTCCACTGCGTCCCGTGTCACGAAATCAAAAACTTAGAAACTTTCCGTAACTGTGAACAAATTCTTAATTGTTTTCTTCAGCCAAAGATAGCGAGCAATCAGTCACGTTCTTGGGTTTCGTTTCATATGTTTCCTGTGGTTGTGTTCAGGGTTAGGTTTTAACTGTTTACTGAAATGCATCAAACATTTCCACACTCGCCATCACTGTGAAAAGAACAGCACAGACTTGATTTGATTGAGACGTCGAAACTGCAACTTTGCCAGGAAAAAGAGAGTGCCCATCGCATATTGATGTGGACAAACAATTGACTGCCACGCGGCCGTCACTGCGCCGCCCATTTGGAACCTAAATTGTCGTCATCTAATTACGTCTAATCGATGAAAAAGCTCAGTGCAATGGAATTAAGCGATTAGCCATAATCTGGTGTTAAATGGAACATCGGGCATGGTATATCAAGGGAATTGAGATTAAGACGAGGGTTTGAAATTGCGTTTGACCATTTGGGAATCACGGAACATTTCGATTTTAGCTATCGCTGCTTGCACTTGCAAACCGTGAAGGAATTTTCAAAGCTGCAATCGAAAACTGTTACCACGCCAACTCTATACACGAGTTTGGCGCAACTGCGGCTTCTGTGTAGAATGTTGATGAAAGTCCCTCTTACAACTGATATAAAGTGTCCCCTCTTTTTGGAATGAATGCTAACCAGCAGGTTTGTAGCTAGGAAAAAACGAAGTGTTGCATGCCACTCCAAAAACTTGCAAATTACTTGAAGTTTTAGAGACGTTCTAAGTTATTGCAAGCTATTGCAAATTTTCGAAAGCATTACCAGTCATTCCCAAAATCGAGCATTACCAGTCATTCCCAAAATCCCAAGCATTACCAGTCATTCCCAAAATCCCAAAACTTGCCGAGGTCTGTTTGTCAATAGTGCTGAGACAAAAACCGAGTATCTAAGAGAAATGATGAAAATTAAACTTTGCTTATCAGCAGATTTTCCGTCCATGGACACTGGACAAGACAACTGCGGAAGGCATTTCTTCCTCGGTCAGGCAATCGATTCGTCGAGAGCATAGCACGAACAAAGTAATGTGACCGTGTCGATATTAAACAGAAACGCAAAGCAGACAAGACCACAAGTAATAGAAACCATCTTGACTGAGACAGGTGAGCATGGCAAACGTAAAATTTGAAGCAGCTCCAAAAGATGGGAGAATTGGTTCACTAGAGTGACAAATATTCAGACGACAATGCAACTGATAGAATTTTGAAAGGATAAGGTTTTGATAACCCGTGGGCGCTGTATGGAAAAGTTTTGACAACATATTGGCTGCTACAAGCACAAATTTTGAGGATGAATACGTAAAAGAAGATATTGATTTTGATACGTTTCTTCCAGGAATATGTGTTGACTTTTCACTTGCCGGATTTTTTAACAGCTGTTTGCCGGGATATCTCTTGAGAACAGCCGACCCTTTAAGTCCCGCTTGCGCCAAAATTTTGGCGCAAGAAGCTATGATCGACCATAACTACTGAAAGTATTGAGCTAGAAAGTCACTGAAGGCATCCGCGGATCCGTAAGACAGCCCCGCACATTTTGAGGTACGTCGCGACCACCTATGACGTCATTGTGACGTCGTTTCAGGGGAAAAAGAACGTATTTCGCGAAGGCTACAAAACCTATGGTTGCGTCAACCAAACACGTTGGAAACAAACTTTCTACACAAAAAGCGTTTGTGAAGACCTTGTCTTTGCAATGATGATCAAAAAAGTTGAAATTTCTTTTGGTGTGGGGTCCAAGGGGCCAAAAACTACGGATTTCGGTGGTATTTTGAAGTTCAAGCCACTTTTCTGCCAGTCAGCACCCACCCCCAACCACACGTGCAGAAAAGATGTATTTGGGTGTCTTACAACATCCCACCAAATTTCAAGCCGAAATATTGACAGGAAAATTTTATTCTTGAATAAAATCAAAAAATCCACTAGGTGGCCGAGCTATTTTCTGGGTTTATTTTTGGCCATAACTCCCAAACTCCTTAGGCTAGCAGCCTTCCCAAGGTCTCTAAAGCTTCGGAAATAGCTCCTAGAACATTTTATGCCACTCAGCAAGTCACTAACCCCTGTATTTTGTTCTCTGGACCCCAAAACGTGATCTAGAAGTCAATTTTCCTAACCTACACTTTTAGAACCCCTAATTTTGCCCCCCAAACCAGCCCGAACCAACTATATCTGAGCAGGTGGTGTTCTTGGGTGTTCAGGCGGTCGGCGAAGCGCAAAAACCGCATCGGAGAGGCTACATGGGATGCGGGGAACGTGTTTTTCGATTTTCTCCGAAAATGTCCGAAAATTTAGTACGGCAACTTCACAAATATGGATTTTCTCAAAAATTTCAAATTTAAAGGTATATTTTTGTCAAGTTCACTGGATTCCTTGATGTCTCACGCATCCAGCAATGTTTTCACTGGCTCTCTAGCCCGATCCGTTCAGGAGTTACGGCTGATCATAGCTTCTGCGCCATAATTTTGGCACGAGCGGGACTTAAAGGGAAGCTTAGGGAAAAGTTGACGCAATGATTTTTTTTGAAAATTAAATAATGGAATGTGTTTGTACAAAAAGTTGAAAATTAAGTAATGGAATGTGTTTGTACAAACGAATTCTGCACTGCGGATATTAAAAAATCTAGTTTTTATGCTGTGCAATTCGCAACCGTCAATGCGAAACGCCATACCTAAACGAAATTAAATATCACCGTGCAGTTACAATACTTATTTGTTTAAGCTATTGATGAACTTTAATAAAAGACATTATATAAAAAATGTTTGTTTTTTATTAAGTCATGTAAGTCGGTTGATCCATCACTTCTGTCTCATCTGATGTTACAGGTAAATCTTACTTGTTGATTTTTGCTTTTGGGAGCTCTTTACCTTCATTAGTATTTTTATCGCATTTTTCCAGGTGAAGAGGACTGTATTCAAACTTGAATGCCGTGAATTTGTTCTTGAGCTTGTTCGAAATAAAACTGGGTTTATATTCTTTTAATGTTTCAATACATTATCTCACCGTAAAGTGGTGATCCCAAACACTTTTCAGCTCGCCGCACTATGTCGCGCGATCATAAGGTTACAGCACTATGATCAGGTGAATTAGAAGCTGACGGTGAGGTATATATAAAACTTTTTTCTGTTTTTTTAACCATCTCCGTAAAGACTCAGTTTGCGATCATCACAGGCTACCTGAGGTTGCGCGTTTGCCGCAAGCGTCGTAAATGCCTTCGCATTTCAAGCATTTGCACAAAAACCGGATGTTTCACGTTCGAAATTTGTAATTGAGGGTTGCGAAAAACTGTAAAACCATCTGGTGCAACGCAGAAACACTGCCGTAAGTTTTTAATTGAATCTTATCACGTGAGTTGTTAAATCAGTACTAACACACGTTAACCTTTGCTATTTTGTGCACACCCAAATAAAATCTGAGGTGATTTGTCGAACAGATTAATCGTCTAAATGTTTTATATGCATATCTTAGTACAAAGAGTAATAGATCGAAATTTATTTCCTTTTGTGCTTCACAAATTGCAAAAAACTGTTGATATCCTTTCGATGCTGGGATAAATTCGTTTCTGCAGATTGTTGTGTTGTGTTAATGAATTTTCTTGAAATTATTGCGAACGTTTTTCTTTTTCTTCAGAAACGTAGGAAAGCGTGAAGCGTTTTTCCACATACAATCTCAGTCACATGCTGAAAAAGTAGTTCTCTTTTCGAAGTTTTGTTCATCCCGCTTTTGGAATAAATGCGACTTTGGACTAGTACTCTTTTACTCGGGCAAGAATGGAATTGCCCAAACCTCAGCACATTTCCAGGAAACAACTAACTTTCTCCCAAAAATAATTAAAAATCCACCTGAACAATCGAAAATCTGATCCAAGATTCTGATCTCAATTTAGCGGAGTTGCTTGTTTTGTCTTACGACCCACAGAAGAACAAAACCCTTCCTGCGGGTGCAAGGAAGTGCCTTGGCACGAACAAGCAAGCGCCTGCGGTGATGCATGAGGTGTTTGGCGGCCACGTTCAAATTTGCGGCATTTGAAACTCGCGCTAGGCCAGTCGGAGAAAAAGGTTGCACGAGGGTGACCTTTGCCATCGAATGTTGAAACGTTCATCAGACTAGACTGCGGCGGGCAACAGAGTTAGTCACAGCAAAGGTATGCGTGGCAGTGTTTCAGTAACTGCGTTGATGCAGCGATAGGTGGGAGATAGAAAAGCTTACAACGAGGTGACCCAGTTAGCCATCGGTAATTATTAGAAAACTTCGACTCCGCCAGTAGATTACAGCGTGAGATTTTTATAACTGTAGAGCAGAGTGCAGTCACCTCTCCGGCAGTGCTTGATTGCTGTGAACCTGAAAGAGGCTGACTGAAGACATGCAGATGCTGCAAGTTTATTTGTCACCGACCTCCTCAGCTTGGAGCTATTGCCATATTTCTTTCGTGCACAATATAAAGATGAAACAGACTGAGATACTGGATTTGTTCTTACACGGCTTACGTTTGAACTTTCAAACATTACAATGACGTAGAACAGTTGCACCAGAATTCTGGACTAATTGCATCAGTCTGAAAAAAACGATCGAAAACGTTGATCAAGGGTACGCCTGAATTTTCTAGCTGTTTAACCATTAATTTTCTGATAGTCAAAAAACAGCAAGCTTGATCTTATATTCGCCGATCATGCCTGCTTATAGTTTAAGTGTAGCGTTCAATCAATCTCATTACGTCATTTAAGAACTTTTTCTACCTTCTTGCAACCAAGCTAAAGATGCATTGCTTGTTAAATGGTCGCATCAAGTGCAAAGTAAAATGTCGAAGTGATAACCAGTTCTGCAATTACTCATTAAAGCGCATTGTGTGCAAATGCTTTTCCAAGGTGCGTGAACGCTGCAGTAATTTATGAAACTACTTAGAAACACGCCGTTCATGTTTAAAAGTTACGAGTGGCCTGAAAGATAGGTTCAACACGCGACTTACGCGTGGTTAGAACCGACCGAGCAGCGGTTTGCGCGATGAAGCGCAGCAGCTAACACCGACGGAAGAAACCCCTTTCATCTGCCAGTCCTCACCGATTGCGTCCGACCGTGTCAGTTTCATTAGCTGTTTATTTCTGGCTTGCTGTTTATACACACGAGGCACGATTTGTGATGCTTCATCATGGATTGCTCTCATGTAGCAGCTGTGTGCCGACTGAGCTGGCAGCGCGTAGCCTGTTAAAAATGGCTTGTAGTTCTTTGAAAATTGTGGTCAGCTGATGCCGAGGTAACATGTAAGTCAGTTGACTAACTGTGGGAAGTTGCAGACGCAAAAGCTTGAGTCGTCCGTTTTCTCAGTGGAGTCACAGGAGGTGATGTAAATAAAAAAACTTGAAAAGGTTCATATTATATTGCTTTGCGTTTACCGCTTTTGTGTAGATTCTAAGTGATATTTTAGCCTCTTTTTTCGGTCCTAGACCAAAACGTTTTTGAAATGGCCGAAAAAAATTAAGTCAGTTCGGTCAGAATGTCTGAAAATGATAGGCTAATGAGCACCATTACGGCGTGTTACAATGCAACAGTGATACAAATGACCAAAATGTCTCAGTGACCAACATGTCTCAGCAAAAAATGACCGAAATGTCTCATCGACAAAAACACAGGTTTTAGCCAATACCAAAGTTGAGTATGTATTTTGTTCCTATGCAAGGAAAGTCGAGTATAGTAATAGTTGGAATTTTGGTGATAGTCGCTCACAACCCAATAGTATCGAGGCGTAGCTTAATGTAGGATTATTCCACTTTGTAAAAAAAGCAATGGAACTATAAAGTCCTTATAAAACCGTCCCTGAAAGTGGATTTTTGCATCAGCATTGAATCAAAAACTTATCGAATGGAATCCATATTCCCTATGTATTTTTTTAATATGCGTTGATTTTTGTCAAAGACATACACAGGAATCCAAATTACGCATAAGTAATTTTTGCGCTATATAGGTATCTTACAATTGTTTAATAAAATATTTTCTAGTTTCGACAAAACAATTGCTGGTCAAAGATCAAATTCTTTGAATGTTTTAGAGAACTACAGAGTTATTTGAGTATCACTATATGTACGGAAAATCGTGTTAATCTTAAGTATTCGCATAATTCAAACTTTTTAAAGGTTTATTCTGGAGTCGTTTTGACCTCGTAATGAAATATGATACCACAGCCAATAACCACCACAATTGCTTAAGTTTTATTATAACTTCACTGCCTTATTACTTATTAGAAACCAAAGAGGTATCAACTGCAAGAAACAAAACTAGTTTGTTGAATAATTTTGGCGAATCGCTCATGAGCAAATTTACTACCACATGAAAAACACAATTTTTTAACATTGTGACACATGACATCACTTGCTTCATGACAGTCAATGCCATACGTAAGCGGGAAGGTTTCCCGCGAGGAAGAAAACTGTTTGTAAAGGCCAGTCCTGACCAGGACCCCGACGAGGGG
>JGI24022J15233_10006272_pt1 | contig 12845 bp, 10 predicted proteins | sample Ectturendosymbi2_FD_15233 | JGI IMG/M metagenome (IMG submission 15233)
TCACCGGCTAATAAGTCTCGTAAAAGCATTATACTAAAACTTGCTTCCAGAATGCACAAAAATGCGTATTTTTAGGTGTAATTTTGCAAAATTTTCCTGGGGGCATGATCCCGGACCCCCTAGAATGGTCGTGCCTTCGGCACTTCCCCTAAAGTTGATTTGTGACGTCACACGATTGTGACGAAACTTTGCCCCTCGGAAATTTTCTGCCTACGCCACTGCTTACCACCATAGAAAAAACTGGGGCGGGCGAAATATGTCCACTCGAATGAATAATGAGCTTTACACGTTCATGGTAACTTTTTTCTCATTGGTTCAATATTTACTGAATTATGGTTTTATCAATGACGTCCAAAATTTGGAAGGAGTGACCCCGCCCTTCGCTTCCACCTGGATACGTCCCTGCTTAAGGCTAAAGGTCAGGTATATCTAGAAAAGGAGCTCTAGATATAAAGGTCAAAATCGCATACTGAGACAGCCGACTCCCTGTACACTTTTCAATAAGTTGTGAACAATAAAGCCATCGTCTGATAGTTTTCGTGTAAAAATGCAAGGAATAAATTTTACGGCTACCTTTGGTGCTTTTAATTAATTCTAAGTCTATTTTTGGGATGGCATTTTTTATGTGTATTAAAAAAGCCTTTCAAAAATTTGCTTTACTTTCACCCGTTTGCACATCAATTTTAAACTGAAGGCTAACATCAAATGTTCCGGTCGTATTAGGTCGTTATTGAGATGTATCTCCAGCATCGAACTATGCATTTTAAAAGATGACGATTGGTTGTGACCGTGGTCGACAGAAGGATTTTTATCAAGGGGGGGGGCAATACTGGACTTTTCCAGGGGTAACCAAAAGGATTTTTCCAGAGGGAAAATAACAGTGAAATTTCATTTTACCCACTGGAAATAAAGAGAACAATCTTTTTTGCTGAAAATTTCTTAGGAAAATTTAAAATCCGGGTGGGCACGACGCTTCTGCCCCCATTCCGACGCCCATGGTTGTGACACAAATATGTTTATGTTGAAGTCATGCGAAGTGCGCACTCCACTACGATGATCACCAACTTGATTAGCTGACGGTTTCCTGTGAGAATATCCAGACTCCATGCAAAGCTTCACGTCTCCCTTCAGCTTAAAAAATATTAATAGCGAGATTTGACTTACACAACGATAATATAAGACCGACAGTGCTAACGTTGAGGCATTCAGGTAAATGCTTCTAATTTTTATGATCTTGCTGCGGGTACTAAATCATGTGGCCCATTTTGTCCACCTTTCATTGAAATTCCTGCAGGAGTAAAGCTGCAGAAAATACACGAGATTCTACCACCAGCGACGTGATTGCGAGCTACAAATACGCTGTATTTCAAGCTCATGGAACTTGACAGTAATTTGTTTTTACGGTCTGCAAAAGTGCTGCAAGCTGAAGGGATCAGAAATAGCTGTAGCCTGATTTTAGTTATCCTCGTTTTACCTCACGCAGTAGGACTATAGTCGTAAGCAGCATCAAGTTGATGATAGATATGCTTCTGAAGCTGAAAAGCTCTGTGTTCTACTGTGTTATTCACTTAACTCCTTCGATTAAGCCAGTGTTTCTCAACCTTTTTACTTACGTGGACCAGGTAACTTTTGGTAAAAATAGCGTGGCCCATTATAACGATGTTAATTCAAGTGTCCGTTCAAAACAGACCTGTTCATAACAGACCCGTTATTGATGTTGTCTGTTTCTGTTATGAACGTGGTCTGTTATGAACGTGGTCTGTTATGAACATGGTCTGTTATGAACGTAGTCTGTTATGAAGGAGTATGTTACGAGTGATCTGTTCTGAACGAGTCTGTTATGAGTGGTTTGTTATGAACGTGGTTTGTTTCGAATGGCCTGCTATGAGTACTCCAGGTTTTTTTTGAAGTGTTTTAGGACCCGGCTCGGGTCCCTAGAATCAGAAAATTATCATCGGATCCCTAGAATCAGAGAAAGTCGGGCCCCTAGAATCGGAAATCGGGTCCCTACAGGTACATACCGGGTACCTAACATTTTCCTTAAAAAAAACCTGGAGTAGTCTATTATGATCAGCTCTCTTTTGAAAGGAAACCGTTAGCATAGGCTATGCTTTTAACGCATCAACATACACACATTATTCTAAAGTAGCAAATTTATTCCTTTATGCACTTCAGTGACAATCTTGATGCTGAACACAATCGAAGTGTTCCCACGCTGTAATGATGAGGTGTCTAGATAACTGTATTCTTACATAGTAGTCGTAACTGCATGGTTCACTCGAAAATTGCGCTGTGGCCCACAGGTTGAAAAACACTAAATTAAGTTGTTTGCGCAGACGTAGGCGTTATGGAATGTTTTTTACATTCTGCCTGTTACCGTTCGCCTGTTCAAAACAATCTCCTTAACGCGATATTCTTGAAACATGCAAGACGCATTTTTCTGTCTTTTATAGGCCGTAAGTTGCCTTTTCACAATGGAGGATCGTAGTTATTGTGGTCAACCCTGGTCAACTCTTTCGAAACTGTTTCTGCTAATGTCTGTATTTGCGTCTTTGTTTCACGTTCCAACGACAGAGAGTTTCGACTGGTCAAGTCTGCGTCTTATTCGAAGTCACGTCCCATTTGTATTTTCGCAACAGCCAGAGCTGAGACGAAAGTGCCGCGAAGATCCGAAGTGTCCTTTCCAGGTGCGGCTTGCACGTCATGCGTTACGCTAAATATTTTTAGGCTCTCTTTTGGTGTGCCGTTTTTTGAAACGGTTTCCTTCGTAGCCAGCATGGAGAGTGGAATACAAATGATCTTTGTGACACTGGGTTACAGTCAAAAGTGCTGATATTTTAAATCACTATGGCCAGTAATACATTGCCTGCTTGTACCATCAATGAGAATTTAGAACGGCCGCGGCGGCCAAACGGGCTTCATCTGCAGTCTATAACTAGGGGTCTCCAAAAGTTTTTGTCAGAGGGACACATAGGCAATTACACAACAGTTTGACGGCCGGGCATCTTACGTAATGCGGTTGTTTCGGGATGTATTACGTTCTACCAAATCAACAAATTGTTCGTAAATAGATTATTGCTTCGTTATTGACAAAATATTTTTGCGGCCGGATGAAATGGCTTCTCGGGCCGGGTTTGACCCGCGGCCTGGTGTTTGCTGACCATTGGTTTAGACCTCAGGGTCTCCAAGTGCCGGTCCGTGAGGAATTTGCTACCGGTCCGTGCAAAACCAAGGCCAAATTGCTCGAAAAATTGCGAATTTTGTTTGACGATCTCAACAGTGTTTTCCTCTCTGCGAAACATCCCACAGTTGACCTGGAGCTACGTTTCACGATTCCAAGACTGTTTGAACCGTTACGCCAGTGTAAAAATATAAATTTCTTTTTCAATAGGAGTACATTTTTCCGGCCAAAAATACCAAGAAACAAGAATTTCATCGAAGTTTTTTTTCACAAACACACAAAATCTTTTCTAGAACTTCGTTTTCTATTTTGGAAGCACTTTTATGACGCTTGAGTTATAATGTTTTTAGACTGCGAGATAAGCCACGCGTTATTTTAGTGAGAGCCGGTACGCAAAATAATGCGAGGCGTAAACCGGTTCGCAGTGCGAAAATGGTTGCCGACCTCTTGTCTAAACGAATGATTTTTTATTCGGTGGCTGATAAACGTTTGACTTCGCATATCCGATGTTGTTGCTGGTTTACTTACAATGTATAAATGATTTTATGACTTGTACGGTTCCGAAATGTTGAAATGTATTACAAAGTACCAAGCCTTGGTATTCGCTTCCAAACAATGATCTGGGCCAATATCCATTGGAACGAAGTTAGGTTGGTGATTATTACTGATATTTCCAAACTCCTCTTTAGTGCTGGACTGTTGGTTTTGGACCATGCTTCAGGCCAGGATTATAAACATTTTGTGTCTATAGGGTTTATGAATTCAAGATTCCGACACAATCCCCAGCAGTTCTTGAAATGACTTCTCTTTTAAAGGTTAAAACATTCGTGAACGTACGTGTGTGAAGCTCCCTAAACATGATATGTTAAAATCGTTTCCAATTTGAAGAGGCACGAATGTGTACGTCATACCTTATTAGTAAAATAAGGTTTTACACTTTGTCTTCATCTTCTACGCTTCTTTACGCGTTTAAATGAGACCACAGATTAAGCAATGCTTGTGCCGCGGATTTTACATTTAATGGTTGCATAACATGTGCGCATACTCTTCGTTAATTTGATCACGAGTGTTTTCAATATTTTTTTAGATTTTAATGTAATTTGGTTGATTCAGTGAAACATAGTTATGACAATGAAATGGCGTTTGCTACTATCGTGTTTTCAGTGTTTATCGCAGCTGTTAATAAAACACAGTTAGTTTGAAATGGCCGAACGTCGCTAATTTCCCAACGTTTGCACAACTGCCATTTGTTTTATAGCGTTAAACACTGCACACGTTCGTTTTTCCTTGTGACGCAGGACATGAGAGGAAACCGCACAGCATGCTGGGGATTCGAGGACCAGTGCAATGTTGCGCATCGTTTTGGGCAGCCACATCTTGCGTTGGATTGCCCAGACAGTGTTTCACGAGATCAATATTGGCGCCAGGTAAATAAATTTCCCATTTCTTTTCATCAAACTAAGGTCCGTCTTGCGTGGCTGGCAAGTTGTAGAAATCTCTATCAAGTATGTTTTAATTAGCTGTTGGGGAAATCACTCTGTTAATCACCACGGTGCCGCTATAGGACTACCGGCTCCTTTCACAGTCGCTCGTCCTATAGTAGCAGTATGTGTGTCAGCGACGGAGGTACCCGCAGAAGTTTCAGAAGGCTTGTTTCACTCAAATAGAAATCAAGACTTCACTTAACAATACCTTTCTTAACATTTCAAACAATTGCACGCAACGATGCATGAGACCAGAGTTATGACCTGATATGTAGTGGGTCGTTCCCACACCTTTCTCGTGTTTTGATGTAAAATGAGTTTGAAGCTGTTATAAAATGGCTGGTATTTTAGGTGCGTTCCCACCAGAGCCGGATTAAAGGGTAGGGGGGCCCGGGGCAACTTTTACTGGAGGGCCCCTGACGTCATCGTTTGTAAAAGTGATGTTTTCGCTGATTCGCAAGGTTCCCGTTTGTTTTTTCTAGTAGTCAAGAATGTGCTTACTCAAATGCACATACAGTTAGCTGCGAGAAGAGAACTTATGATATAAATATTAGAACTAAAGTGTATTTTTACTGAGAAAAAATATTTCACAAGCCAGAGAGTGACTCGGCAAGAAAGAGCATTCACTCGAACATTAAAGCAGAAACCAGAGATAACAAATAAAAACACCGGAAAATAACATGTCAATATGGCCAGCCAGGCTAAGTGTGAAAGTCGTTTCCAAGCTGATGTCTTGTTTTCACCTTCATTTTCAGATGCTGTGGTTAACGCCACTGCTTTAACGTTGCTGCTAGAAAGTTTTGCTAGAAAAAGTGATTCAGTCGCGGGGTTTTAGCAAACACTGCCAGATCCTTGCCCTTTTCATAGCTCCTGATGACATTACAGATTTCGACATCGCTCAATCTAAACACTGCAATCTCGTTTGCTGCTCTTTCGTTCTACGACCGGAATGATTAAAACCTTGTCTGACGGACCACGCAGTAACATATGATGTAAATGGCTTGAATAACTTGATATGTTTGTGACGTAACACAACGATAGTTACCATGGGACGAAAAGTGCGTTTCCACCATACGTTGCCCTTTATGACGAAACAAAGGTGCAGTTCGGCTGCGGCTACCTCGAGACTTCACCAGAATTTGAGGATAATTGATACCAATGTTGCCACTTCTGACATTTAAACATGACATCAGATGTCATGCTCTCAAATAAATTTCTGATGCTTGATGTTTTGGCTACAAATCTGATGTCGAGTGGGTTGTTTTTTTTTGTTTTCCACTTTTCCTCTCATTTTAGAACGAAAAGAAGTTAGATTCACGATTTTTAAGTTCCTTTCATCAATCTCTCACCCTAATGTGTGTTTGGTTATCTTTTCAAACTGAAAAAGCTCTCTTCGCTGCGTTGAGACTAACATTTTACGTAAATTATAAACGACTTCTCCATTTATTGGCGATATTTCGCTCTGTGCCGGATTCAACGAGGGTAATCACGTTTTGTTTGGTTTGTTAACAGATGCATTTAGCTTGTATGAAACTGTAGCGTAAAAATTTGATGTTATGTTATGTTGAAAAAGGCAACAATCTGATGATAACAAGACTGACCTCAGTGGCAACATTGATTAATACTGAACAGCAGTCAGCAACACTAGCTTTAGCACGCAAATATTAAAAAAATTTCGTGCCATTTGTGCAATATGCGTGATGCACGAGTAGAGATGCCAAAAGAACGATTAATTATTAGAAAACGTTACCAGCGAAATCAAGTATATTTGCGTTGAACAAAACCGAAAATAGTTATCGGCTATTCAGTAGCGATTACTAAAACTGGCAGACACTCAAACTTGTAGAAAAATCAGTTGCTGTTGGGAGCCCCTGATACTTAACGCAACATAGGAATATTATGGTAGAGTTGTATTCTTGTATCGCTTCTGAATAACGAACATTTTTCAAACGAGTATTTTATTTGAAACAAATAAATTTCATCACGGGTGGCCCCTTGCAGCGGGGGGCACGGGGCAATTGCCCTGTTGCACCCCCTTAACCCTTCCCTGGTTCCCACACCTTTCTTGTTAGCACTACATCCTTGGTTATGACTGGACGGTTCGCAAAAAACGTGTGGTCGCCACGTGAAGCTTGCAAGAAGAATGCAATATAGGCTGCACAAACGGAAAGCGTGCAACATGTTGGATGCAGTTGAGCGCTGAAAAACTAACAAGCAAGAATCTACGAAAGATTACATTTGTAGATTCGAGACGCTGCTTAGTAAGCAGAGGGTAAATGTTTTGTAGTTTTAATGCTCATAACATTCGTTTAATATAACAACTTATTGAACTAAACAACGTTTTTAAGAATCATTCAACCAGGTTTTTTAAGGTGCTTTAGGGATCCGATTCGGGTCCCTAGAATTGAAAATCNGGTCCCTGGAATCAGAGAAAATAATCATCGGGTCCTTAAAATCAGAGAAACAGGGTCCCTGCAGGTGCATACTGGGTACCTAACATTTTCCTTAAAAAAAAAACTGATTCAACAAAACGACTTTTTAAGGTTTGGAGGTTCATTTGTCAAACACTGGGAAGTGGGAAATATGTTAATAAAACGTACCACCGTCTCTGAGCGCAACCGGAAAACGTGGACTTCACCTTTTATAGCTGGAACATTCCTTCGAAATATGCGTTAGCGCGTAATACTTCGTTCAAACTGGACCTATCTAATTAATGATTCTTGCCACTTCTTGGAAGCAGAAATCTCAGTTCTCGTCTCAAGCGTAGTAACTGCTTTGTGTGGAGTGTGGCGGTCAGATCGGAAGTTTAGATACCTAAGCGTGTGTTTTCGGTTCATAAAATACCGCTTTAGGAAAACAATGAGGGAATCAGCGATTCATATTAAGACGACTCTGGTCTTCGTTGTTGCTTGGTGGGAATGGTATTTTTGAATACCTTATTTTGGGCAAGAACACCCATTAACCAATTTGTTAACACTTGTCCGGCGCGATAAGTACGAGCCATACAAGCGTTAAAATTGGTTACACTGTGCTTGGTGTGTCGGACATTCCACGGAGATGCTCGTTTGCATTATCGCATGTCAAGGTGATTTTCGAGCCGCAGTGTTTTTTTCCGGCAGTGTGGTTGCGGCACTACGTCACAACGTCGCAGTAATTTCCATCGAAACGCGTTTGAACTTGATGCAATGCGCTTGCTATGCGCCTAAGCGTTTGTTGACGGTTTTTGCCGCTAAGCGAAAAGTGTTATTTTCAACTGTTTTCTGTCGTTTGGTTGTGTGGCCCATGTACGAAAAGGCTAAAACACTGTTTTGCATACTCTTCTCTGTTGCTTTTTACCTTCCTGGATTGTATATTTCAAGTGTATACTTCGGTAGAAAATTTTGTAGAACTGTTATTTTTTTTAAATTGCTCTTGCGATGTCTGGCATGGTTCCCTTTGTCATCTGGTGGATCATCCTTGCAGGTATTTTGTGATGAAACCTCCGCTATTCCAATATTAAAATATAGGCTCTTTTGCAGGTAGATGTTTGCTTCGAAAGTGTTAGACGGGGCGTGAAATTCCTTCCTCTTCAGTTGGTTGAGAAACGCGTAGCGCGAAACCATTAAACCGCTTGATGTCTGAAGCACAATCTAAATGACGCGCTTTCCATAGAGTCTTCGCGACCTATTGTAGGTTTATAAAATACCATGACTAATCCTGCGTGAACAAAAAAGGATTCGCGAGAGCACGACCCACAGCTTTAAACAAAATTGCCACTAGACATGCCTGCGACAAAGCCAGTGAAAACGTGATTTTGTGTTGAACCGTGAGCACACAAACGCTACGTGACTACCTTCCTGCTAAAATCTGTTGTGCTGACGCAATAACCCACTTCAAAGCTTCTTTCAGAATCATGCATGGCGCTTTGCCTTCATTCTCTGTCGCTATTTTCAACATATTTTGCGGAATAATCGGTTGGATATTATTGTTAACCAGGAAATAACGCAGTTTCCCCAGAACGTGAGATTTGACACCATGGTTGGAATGCTGGACCATCGTGAAGTGCTTCCCTTGAGATCACCTGAACGTTTGTACGACGGGGGGAGTGCATCCGACGGAGAGCACTGCAGCTGTGACCAAATTCATTAATCGCGCTTTATCATGTAGAATTTACTGAATAGCGAATGCAAAAATGATGCAAGTAAAATCGACGACGTTGAAGAACTTTGACAAAAGATATTCTCAATCCCAACTTGGCAGTTTTGTTGACACCAGGCACAGTTAGAAACATAATTCGCTGCTTTGATTTGACGTAACGTAGTTTCGTTTTCTTTCGCGATCGAAACTGTTCACGGTTTTCGCTGCCGCAATGAACTAACTTTCTGCAGTAAGCTGTTGTACTGGCCTTGTGGCAAACGCTTTTGACCGATTGCGTTTTACCGCAAATGCGGCTTGCTTCTGTTTGCATGTTGTTACTATAAGAAAATTTTAGGTAAAGGTGGCAATGCTGATGTTTTGCATCGTACATGCTTCGTGAAAACTCGACAAGCTTCGAAAGATCGGAAATCAACGTAAAAACTTTAGCCGATTTGAGGGAAGGATTGCTAAGTGTATAACTAAACAGGTTTACTAAATACACGATTGCTAAACGCAGCTAAGCCAGATCTGCGATGCAATGAACACTGCGTTTCCATATTTCACTCTTATGTAAAGCATTTTTGCTCTCAGACTGGAACTACATCGCTATCTGTTTTGTTTGCTTCAGCGAAGCAACGTGTTATTAAGCTGGTGTTCCAAACACCTTACTCCAAGGGCAATCCAGTGCATTCTCACCACGCTTGACGGTTTGATGTCGCGCTGTCCGCCAGTCTGCAAAAGATCCTATACGTGCGTGGCTTTGCAGAGGCAGTGCGTCAGTACTAGTTAAAAAAATTAACCAGCGCACGTAGTTGCGCGTTGCTTTGACTCGTCAATAGGTTAGTTGCCTACCAATCGTAAGCTTATGATTTTCCTCTAAAATCCACAGCGATCAGCGTTTAACCAAGCCCACCTAAATAAACACGCCAGGTGGCCTTGGTTTAACGTCGAAACTCGTTCGCTGTCCCTCTTGCAAGCAAACTTTCCCGACTTATCACGATGTTCTCTACAATTGCGACTACAGCGTGTTAGCGGATTTTTTGTGCGGATAAAGGTCTTTGCAGATGTTTGAACCTTGGTACAGAAAAATTTTATAAATTACCAAAAGCAGTCAGGCATCTAACTGGTTTGAATAGCATCCCTGACAATAAGTTTTTTTTTATAGTTAAAGGTTGAATGTACAAGCTCGTGGTAGCTCCTGTCAACCAATCGATTTCAGGGAACCAAGTCGCTTTCTATATCGTACCCGGTTTACGAGCGCGTACCAATTAATGTCTGTACGGTCAACTACTCCTGTTATTTGCTTGTGCTACAAAGCTACAAACTTTTAAGAATGGTCCCATCCCACCTGCCATGTTGAACTTTTCAATACGTGAACTCTGCGGAACGTTGCCAATGAAAGTATTGGTTCTTTTTTGTAGTTATCGTAGTAGAAGCAGCAAGTAGTTTGTTAGTGGTGCAGCAAGTAGTTTGTTGGTGGTCATTCTTTTTGTTGTGTTGAAGACATGGTGCAACTGCGCAACAGGATTGGAGACGGTAGGTTATAAAAAACGCTCGAAGCTCTTCTTTAACGGTTAGTCATCATGGTATCACCGTCAGATTTTTAGCAATTGCAGTGTAGTAAGACTGAGCAGCAATTACTTCGCATATAAATAACCTCTGCCGGCAAGAAGTCGTTCTCGTTCAACGTACTCAAAATTGCCGATGGCAGTTCAGTGGTCGTTTAAGATTATCCTTAACTCGGTTTATTTGCACCGCAGCAATTACCTTAGGTATGTTATTCGTGTTATCCTCTTGAAAAAAGGTTAAATGCCACATCTCCAAAATTCACGTTTAACAAAATCCGCTTGGCGCTGGGTACTTCCCAAGCAACACCTTTAACCTTTTCTGATACGCCAGTCGAGATCGTTCGTTGATACTGTTCGATACTTATGGTTCGACAAATGGAGAGAATAAGGTGTGTTTGCACGTGCTTGTTTTTCAGGCAGACTTCGGTTACCTTCGCGAACGATTGGACGAATTGAAATCACGTGAGTTGTGTAAACCAAGACGACATCAAGAAACGTCCCTTCGCTGCACGAAGTGAGAGACCATTTGTTGATATTTCAGTACAAGTTCTTTACACCTTTTCAATGATTCCTCACTAATCTACTTGTCCAACAACGATATTTCTTTTGTTGGGTCGAAAATTATTTCGGTCATTACTTCTTTTCTTTAGATATCAAGTTTCTACAAACTTTCAAGTTCGTTCCTTTGTAGATTAACGCCGTAGCCGCAGCAAATGTCGCAAAGGTAAAAGATTATAAATAAATACAGCGCCATCGAAGCAGCGTTTAGTGGGGCGAACAGGATGCCGAACAAGTTGTAGCTGGTAATTGCTTTTTGAGCAAAAAGTACCGAGTTGATCGCATGCTTCTTTGCGCGAAGAGTTTGTGGTTAAGGACAAGTAATTGTTGCTTCAAATAACCTCAAATCCTAATAAATCTGTTTTCACGTCGTTTTAGTTTTTACCTACGCGATCTTTTAACATTTACGAGATGCTAGAAATAAAGGCGTGCGCGGAAGAGTTCCTGTTCCCAATCGCAGTTATTTTTAACTTACAGGAATTCCGCCATGTGCACTGCCCGGAATTTGTACATCGACTTGAGAAAAGTTCACGAACGAATTTACGATCACGACAAAGTTGCACTTCACAGCGGCGAGATAGGAGGTTATTGTCGATTGGACAATTCTGCTCTGCAAAAGGAAACACAGATAAAGCGAGATTTGAGCACTTGGTAAACAACGAAGTTGAGTTGAGTCGACTGGCGCAAACATCAGACAATTGCATGCAAATTAAAGTTGAAGGGCTGGGACAACGAAAAAAGCTGTTTAACAGGTTCACTCGTCATACATTTTTATCATGGTTTAAAATTAATGGCCGATATATTGGGAATATTAATAAGGTTATATCTTAAAAGCTGCATTTAGGTTGCTTGTTGCTCTCAAAGCGCATTTTTATACGCTTGGCAAAAAGACACATGTTCATATTTTTGAAGAAGTCTAACCAACGTGCGATTTTGATTAAACCCTTTGACACAAGTCGTATCACTTTAGCATTTCATCGTTTAGGCATAAAAGAACGTTCTGTCAGTTACTGTGTCGCATGAATACACATGTGAGTTTTGCTTGCTTTGGTGCTTGGCTGTTCGGCTTGACAAATTTAGACATTTTGCATATCGCGAATGTCAGAGTTTTTGATAGTGTGGAAACTTTCGGCTTGTGTTTCATGTTTTTCTGCCATTTTGAGGAAGCCGATTATGTAGAAGTTCCGGTATGTTTTTCCGAGCATGTCTTAATAGTGTGCAGCGATGGTACTTTTAAGCTGAATGGACAATGGACATCAGGCTAACGGAAAGCAGTTATGTATATGACACCCAACCCAATAAGTTTTATAAAAAGAACATAGCGCTGTTGTGACAAAACAAGCGTTATTTTCCCAGAACAAAAGCCGGCAATACCAATCAAGTCAACATTTTTGAGTGCGTTTACTTTTCCTTATTACACTAAACTTCTGGCAGTTGCACTATGTCCGTCTTGTAAAGTTTAAAGGAAGGACTTCTTTGTAAAGTGTCTTAAAATCTAGTTTGAATGAGTTGGTGGACCAAGACATGCAGCGGAGTGTTGCAAAAATCAGTGTTCCTTTAACTTTTGTACGTTTAAATTCCTGTGTTAAATCGGAGTCATGAAAATTGCTCTTCAAAGCCCTCGCTGCAACGCAAATACTCTTTCACAAAAAAAGAACGACTTGATCCGATCCGCGACAAAAAGCAAAAATGTACTTCCTGGCCATTCTGCTCAATTGCAGCGCCGTTCGAATCGTTTCAGAAGTTGGGTCTATCGTTTTCCCGCTAAAGTATAGGTAAGCGAATTTGTTCAACTACAATTAACAAACTGCTTTGCAGGGGTGAACCGCTATCTGCATACACAGCGCTCAAGTTCAACCCGTGGTCGAACACCAGCAAATACTGCGATGTGGTTGTCGACAAGCCGGTGATCTTTGTTCAACTGGACTTTGGCGGAAA
>JGI24022J15233_10006273_pt1 | contig 12843 bp, 8 predicted proteins | sample Ectturendosymbi2_FD_15233 | JGI IMG/M metagenome (IMG submission 15233)
TTGTCAACGAGACGGGAGTTCGCGAGCAGTTTATCCCCCTCCTGTAACGGCGGTTTTTGTGCTCATCCGTTACAAAGGGTCTCAAATCAGTTGGTCTCAATTGTCATAGAACCGTTTTTTCCTGTTTAAATATTCGTGTTGCATGATAAGTCGCTGCATCGTAATCTTGGTCGTTCAATTAGTTGGGATTATTTGCGCATGGATAGCTCGTTAGCTGGTCACTTTGATGAACACTGTTAAAATGTGGTGATTTACTGTTGCAAATGTCCGAGATGTAATTAACCCTTTCCAAATCCTCCAGCAGGGAGTGAGGTTGTGAGAGGTCTTACAAGCATTATGATGGAGGGCCAATAGTGAAAACCTGTGGCCATTTTCCAGCCGTCAACTGCAGAAAGAGGAAATTTGATGTTATTTGTTTTCTCAGGTTTACAGTTGTCGTGTTGAAACGTAAGGTAAAAAAGTGGAACGAAAATTATGCAGTCTTTGGATCACTTTTACTATGGTAGACGGAATAGAATGAACTCAGCAGTGTATTCTTTCCAACAAAGTGTTTTCCAGTTCTAGTTTGAAACCATCGAAGCTTCAATAACATTTTATCAACAAGCATGGAGGGATAGAAAACGGAGGCCAGGTTGCCGAAACACTGAAAAAGACAACGGCCAAGATGTGATAAAAGGAAATCTTTTGAATCTGATCAAGTCTCATAGCACACTAAGTAAGCAACTGCTTCATGCATCGTACCGCGTTGCACATCGAATCGCGAAATCGATGAAACCTCATACCCTAGGCGAGCGACTTATCAAACCTTGTGCAGTGGATTTGATGAAAATTTTTATGGATAATGACGAAGCTGGTAAGAAATTGCAGCAAAGTCCTTTGCCCAATCACGTGATAAGCACAAAATTTCAGACACTAGCATGGATTTTCTTGACCAAGCAGTTTNCAGTATAAAGGCAAGCCCTGTTAGGATATCAATTAAATTAGAGGANTCAACTGATGTATCTAAAGTCNTACACGCTATTACAGAGCTTAACANAGCTTTTCATTGCAGTTTATAGTGATTACTAAGGCAACCAATTTTTTGACCTAAAAACTTAAAATTTTGACTTTATAATTCACAAATTTTTACTTTATTTTGACCTATCAATTTCCTGCGTTTGCAATTGAAACGCGGAATACAAAATATCAAAGCGATAGGTTAAAATATATTTTTTTATGTTGAAATGGAACAAATATCAAAAATGTGTGAAAGACTCAACGAAACTTGAGGTAACAAACCATAGACGAAAATCAATCCAAATGCACAATAGAAATATCCAGTGTCAATAAATCTCTTGAAGTCACTGACAAGGTTTTACGTTGTTCTAACTTCAACATCAAGTACTATATCACGCCTAGCGTACTGTACTTTAATTAGTCTGGCAGTGGGCTAAACAAGATTAATACGTCAGAAGTCGTAAAAAATCCAGTATTATATCAAAATTTCAACTAAACTTATAAAAGCATATCAATATCTGTTGTTGTAGCTTCAATAAAATATCGAAAAAAGAAAAAAATCTGTTCTGCAAGAAATTTTGACCTAATGGTAAATTTTGACTTTTTTGACTTAATAACTTTGGAGTCGCTCATGGTATCAGCATAAAATGTGGTTTGTTAGCGTTTCACAAACTTTAAAAAAGGCAGAAAATTTTTGACTTTATTGACTTTTGGTTGCCCTAGTGATTACTTCGAAGTCATTGCAGTGGGAATCGTTTTGACGTTCCGAGCCAAAGGTAGAGCATATGTTAACTTGAATTAGTTTGCGAACTATTTATTTGTCTTTGAATCTTTGACTTGGATTACATATACTGCAGGCCTGGAATTTTGGAGTTAAACAAGGTTTAGGTTTCGGATTTGGATTAAATTTTGAAATAAAACTACTGGGTTGGATTTGGGTTTGAAAAACATAAATCCGTTCACCTCTGCAGAAAAACAAAGCAAAATATGAGGCCGGCTGTCATGATCACGACATATAAATACTACCTTTAAACCACGATAATGTGCCCAATATGTTGCGCACTGCTGGCCCTCCAGTGAAATGGAAAGACTCACCTCTGCCTCAGTGTTAGGTGGAACAGCTGATCCCGCAAATCTAGCATGACACCACTAGGAGGTACAGTCAACATAGAAAATTTGCGTCAATATTAATCATGTGTCACTGAAACAAAAAACTTTTTTTATAGAAACTAGCCGGGTTTGTCAATCAGATGTTTGGAGATTTTGTAAAAATGACTTTGACTCGAGTCTCAAGTCGTTGATTGTGACTCGAGTTGAGTCACTCGGTAAAAAACGTGACTGGAGTCGAGTTTCTTCACAACATCGTTTCTCAACGTGACTCGAGTCGAGTCACGAAAAATCCTGACTCGAATCGAGTCTAGCCATTGACTCAAGTCACGCTTATCGCTGCAAACCTGGGGATTTTGTAAACTTGCATTTTATCTACAGCGCAATTGAAAGAAACAGCAACACCAACCCTTGCTGAAACACAATTCACAGGCTCGTAACCACGGGGCGGTGGACCCACAAAGTTTTTTCAGTGCTCTCCTAAAACCGTCAGAGGGCAATAAAAGTGTTTGCTCTTTTCATCTTCAGGTATTTCTAACGTTAGAAAATACGGATATTACGTGAGCATCGAAAGATTTGCCTGAGGCAGTTTTTAAAAGGAAAATGCTGTAGGTAAAGTTTACTAATGTTTAGGAAGATCAATAAAAAAAAGAATTGCACCAAGAATGTAGTCATACAGAGGAGACCTTGATGCCAAGTTTGATTTTCAATTCCGATTAAAACGTTTACAATCGTTATCACAATCTTCTTTAGAGATTTTCATAAAGTTTTTAACAAGACAGCATAAATCAGAAATCTTCCTGAAATCAGTTTCAGATACGCTCAAGGATTGGTTTGGAGTTGGAATACACTGCAAGGACTTGTGAGGACTACAGGTTTATGCAGTTTTTTGCGTTTTTGACCTTGGTGACCGCTAAGACATTTCGAGAGACCGCAACTATTTTATCCTTGTGTAAACACTGAGATGGCCATAAAGCAAGGTTTCAGCTCGTAGTAAACACCTTTATCTAACACCGGGTTTACACCAAATTTTTACAGTTGCCCTCACGAAATAACATTCTTAAAAATATCAACACTTGACAAAATATAAGCATGAAGTGTAAAATACTTTACTAGTTATCACTGACCAGGTTTGATTAGAGTTTGCTTATTTGTTATATAATTAAAAAGCGTGAATAGCACGCGACGTAGCCTATAGACGCAGACAAAAACTTGTTGGTCGCATGGCGCATGCATTAATGCAGATGTTGGCGTAGTTTCAATTTGTGATCGTGAACTAAATCTCTTCAAGTGCATGAGCATTTCTTAAAAGTTTCCACGTGAGTCGGAATAGCATAAATAATTGAACTACTAAAATACAAGTCTGTTCACAACGCCTCACACACCATTGTTTGTAATTGCATGCAAACAAAGTGGATACCACTGCACGGTCTGCATGAACAAAGTTTAATAGAAACACTAAAGTCTTAATGTAATTTCAGGGTCATATTCTTGAGCAAATGCGTAGTGCCAGTTTCACAATCTTGAAGAAAATTAATCTTGAGATTTTATTCTGAGACATTGTATCGTAGGTTAGTTTTTGGTGGTATTTTTTGAGTGCGTTTGAAATTTATTTAGACAGCAATATTTAGTGCGTTCCGTGCGCAATACACTAGTGGCGGATCTGTTGTAGCAATTTGGGGAGGTTGCCACACAAAATGAAATCACAAAAACTTTTATACAACGGCTATACGATTCTTTAGATTCAAAAGCGTTATTTAAATAAAGTTTTAACTATGTACGCTCTGTTTTACTGATGCCACTCAGACGATGGTTTTATAGCCCAAAATATATTTATGGTATTTTAACAGTAGTGTGGATTTGCTTTTCCGCTTTAAATTTTGAACGAAAGGATAAGCAAACTTAGCAGACTGCTAACATTTTTTCATACGGCTGAGCAGGTTTACATACTATTGTGGTAAACAGAGTGTTTTCTTGTCATTTTGTGAAATTCCCATCAGAAAAAATAGCTTATATTGACAGTAGCAAGTCAAATCTTTGTTTTGGTATAGCGTTCCTTCACTTCCTTACGCCAAACTATTGTGCATAAGGAAGATTCTTTGCAAGAGGAAGAATATTTCAACCACGCTTTCCTGACGGTTTACCTAAGCGGTTTATTTCCTTATGAACCACAAAATTATTTAAATATTTGCAGATTGACAGAGTTCTTTGGATGATGTTTGTGGGAACGACGATACTTTCCATAGCGCTCTTCATTTACTCGTTGTTTATTTCGAAGGAAAGCCTCCAACTCCTCCCAGCCACGCACAAGCCAAGCTACACATTGCATCATGCAGGGAATCTGAAGAAAAATTTCAAGATGTTTTCAGAAATGTGTGGAATGATTCGAAATCTCTTTTCAAGTCATGTGCCTTCGTTGTCGTGCTACTTGTATTTGGATCATCGTATCCCATCCAGCGGACTGATAGTTTGCTTTTATCTTCCTTGTTGCACCAAACCTTTACTACAGAAACTCAGTTGAACAAGTGCGCCGGAGTGGCTTTGACCATATCATGGGTTGGTTTTACCATAGGAGCCTTTGTAGCAGGGCCAGGCGGTAATATCTAAAACTAAGAGCTACAAAAGTGTGGTGGTAGCAATCGTGATCTCTCTTGTAATCAGCTGCGCTATGTCCACGGCTGGAATCTTGTACGGCGTACGCAAACATGCGAGTAATTTACGCCGCGACCGTTTTGCAAGGGTTGATTCCCGGCTTCGCCATGACATCGACGTACGAGCTTCTTGTCGAAATTACTTATCCCCGTTCGGATATGTTCGTGTCGTTGCTAGGAATGGGTGCTTTGGGCGTGTTTCGACTGCTTTATCCAATCGTCAATAGGTTATTGCTGAATACTGCCGGGCCCACAGCCTCTACTCTGTTTCCTCTAGCAGTATCGTTTTTTCTCACGCTGGTTTCAGTCCTTACGAAGACGGAGTACAAGCGACAACAAGCCAACGAGGAAAACAGTCACTTGTTAAAATATTGGCACGATGGCAAGTTACCCAGAGTTATTTTCTGGTGTTGTTTGTCTGGTTCACTTTTGATGACAGTCAGTGAACACTGAATATAATAATCATGCGTACTGGTACGCGATTTATGATAAAGACTGCGATTTTGCAACCTCTGTGTTTTTGCCAGGTTTCACTTATTGCGCCTGTTGTGTTGTTTTCGGCGACTTCCTGTTGCAACATATTCCAATACCACAGGAAGAACAATACACACGACTATGTTGCGCGATTACCAGCAAAAAGAAAACTGATGCGATTGCTTCCGTTTTATTTTTCAAGATTGTTTTGAGTGCGGTTTCGACTGCAGTTCTTAAATTTACAAAGTTACAAATACACTTACATGCAAAGTTAACAAACAGTTTATCGCATAAAGTAACTGTAAACATTATTGCTAGTATGAGTGCGTTTCAACTTTAATCTTTGTTTTTTCGCTGCACAGTTTCCACTAACGGTTTGATTAACTTTTTTACTTCAGCTGTCAGACACATTTCTTCCACTTGACGATACTAGGCAGTATTGTCGGCGTTTACGAAATAGTTGCCAATTCACAAACAATCCTGTGGTGATTACAGCTGACTTCACATGGAATGAATTGAAGTGCGTATAAAACTTATGTTATCTGTACCATGTCGTGATGGGAAATTTTTAAGGAAAATAAAAACGCTCTCTGTTCTTATTTTCAGCCACAAAGGGTATCGTAAAAGTTAATCATGTAATTCTGTAATCATGATTTTATTTGCGCCCTATCATGTCAAAGTGGCAGTAGTTTTGAAACACGTTTTAAGACAAAATTAAACTTTGAGGTTTGCTATTTTAGGTAGCGCCTAAAATGCAAGTTGAGCTGTACTTAAAACATTACCAAAGAGAAAATCACAGTTTTTACAGTGACGTTCAAACATGCTTAGCAGAATTAGATAATTAAATTTAATGGGCGGCACTTACGTAAACTAATGAGATGTCAACCCTGTTTTGACAAATATCATCTCCAGAAAAGTTTTTGTAATCACGGTAAGCGTCGTATTTCCGAAAACGCACAGTCGATGACTAAAACGTACGAGGATGTTGGTTTCAGCTTATTTGAAAATGAAATGGATAGAAGAGTCACGAATCCCATTTTGGAAGTTAGGCTTCAATTACTGGTAGACCACTCAAACAGCCTCATGTTTATAAGTCTGACATTGTACCGATATTATAGCAGTTCATGTGGTTAACAGTAACATTGATTTACAATCAATCACCAAAGCTTAGAAACACGGGAAATGACGCAAGTTAAAGAATTTGAAATCGTTATTGCGTCGTTGGTCTGACTGAGTTGGTTTAAGCTAAAGCTTGCTAAACTGTTTTCTAAAATCGGATGATCTCATTTCTTACAATAGCAGTTTTCTGAGGCTTACGTTTCCGGATATATTTCTTGCTGATTGAAGGGGTAACTGAAAATTTACGCACCAATTTTAGGAAAATCACGAAAACAAATCAACGACAACTTTGCTTTGATTTCAGCTGGTGAAAAAGTAGTGCTGACGTTATGAATTCACATATGGTCTCTTCTCTACTATTCAGTTTAGTATTTCTTTCGCCTAAAGCAGTGATACCCATTACGCTCCCGCGTGAAACACGCAGTTTTCAGTGTGTAACAGTATGCAACCCTTACTGCCTTCATGCAAAATCAGTATATCTCTGCCTTTCAGGAAATTAGCTTCTTGTAATAACAGGTCAATGAGGTCGAATCTACAATCTTAGTTTCTCAGTTTGTTTCGAAAAAACAAACTCATCAAAAATCTTTATGCTATCTTTTGAACTTGACGTTTATCAATGCCAAACCTGCATTGAAAGCATAGCACAACACAAAATCAAGTTGAATAACAGCACTGCTTCTACCAGAACCACTACGTAAAAGTTTGCCCTGTGAACCTGGGTGACTCTGGCTTTTGCCTTGGTGCTTAAGAACCACTGATGTCTTCGCATAACCTTTGAGGTTATGCAAACCTTCAGTGATTGCATGAGCAGCTTGTTGATCAAGATACACTTGTTAGCACTGGGTGAAGTGCTGGTTGCTGTCTAAATACTATTGGCGTCAATAAAACTGCCTGTTGCTTAAGTTTTCTAACTACTGGCCTAAAGATCTTGGAGTAACGTAAAGCATGCAAGAAGTTGATCAGTTCTTAAGCAGCAGATCTGTGAGTGAAATATCGGACGCAAGCACCAGCGCAAGCCAGGAGCCGCGGAAAGTCTATACCCGTCGCTGGTTGATATTATGCGTGGTGTCCGTAACAACAGCCCTCAAAAGCTTTAATCAATCCAGTTTTGGTACAGTTAACAATGTCTACGCCAAGTACTTCTATGTTTTAGGCTGGCAAATAGATTGGTTTAGTGTTGTCCAGTCTGTGATCTACATGGCACTTTCTCTGCCCATGGCGATCGTGATGAAAAACGTTAGTCTTCGGCCTGTAGTATGCCTTGGTACTAGTGCTGTCACATTAGGTTACGCTCTGACAGCCGCAAGCCTCATGAACAGAGCAGGTTATCCTCTGATGGTCATCGCTCAAGCTATAATGGGCTTCAGTTCCTTGCTGCTGTCAGCCATTCCTCCCGAAATTGCTGCGGTTTGGTTCCCATCACACGAAGTGGCAATCGCAGTGTCAGTGCAAGTGCTTGCCCAAGGATTCGGGTCCGGCTTAGGGTGCGCAATGCCTCCCTTTCTGGTGACAACTCAAATGGAACCTTTTCAGGTACGATACAACAATGGTCATGTCATTTTTTAATGAGTTTCACAATTTTTATTATGTGTCAAAAGTCGGTTGCTTACGCCACAGCTGAGTTGAAGAGGGGATGCATCAACCTAAAAGTGGTTTCTTCTGAACAGCAATCAAAACGCAGTTTAGGGCAATGACCAACTATGAGAGAAAAAATTTAATGACAACAATAGAAACTAAAGAGACACCAGTGAGGAAGGCGAAAAACTATCCTTGAAAGCTGTTTCCTGAAAACTTCTCTCTGACTTAAAGAACGCACACTCTTGACTGTGGATAAATATTTGAGCTTGCGCAAAATCAGAGAAAAATGTAGTTATGTACCAAATATATTTTTGTGTATAGGCTCATCGTCGCAGTAACATTGCCTGCAACACATATACAAGCAAATTGCAGTTTTCTATTGCGTGGGTCAAAGCAAGAGTGACCGAGAGATAACAACCAAGACAAATTAATGGTTTCGTGAAGAAATCCTTGACGCCTTTACAATGGCTCTGCTGAGCGAGAATGGTCCGTTAATGTCATGCACTTCGTCAATATGCAGACTTGGTTCTTAAAACATATTTTCCATTCTTGTCAAGTGGGTGTTCCAAAGTGTGTTCATGAATGCTCCGGCTGCTGCCGTCGGAACCATGTTTGTAAAATCAGCAGAGGGATTTTTAGGGTGTTTGTAGATAAGCTGATTCTTTTTTGTAGAGGTACTTCTTTAGCAAAATGTTTTATATGTGCAGAAAAATTGTTTTACATTCTGTTGCGGTGAGTCACTAAAATCAGTGTAGTGTTATTAATCGTTGCACGGGTATTGGATCGTAGGCTTCAGGTTATAAAACCATATCCACTTATCCGAATTTCTGGTGTAATTAAAGAGATTTACGATAATCTTTTGACAAAAATTTGTTCTTAGAGCGTTTTCCGATTGATGCGGATTTGAGGAAGAGCTTTTTCTTTTTAAGCTTTTTCGTTGAAATAGAAAGCGCTTTCATACAAAAACCAAAAAATTTTTGGCAAGAGTCAATGCCAAACACAAATGTATTAACTGACATTCTTATTCACCTGCGATGCCAATCAACCGAAAGTTCGAACATCACGATCTGCTGAACTTTACATTTCACTGGCTTCGCTGGGTACTGATAATTATCAGTTTGGCAGTATAATAAAAATTTGATAATAACAATTTGGCAAATTACAAATTGCCAAATTCAGAAAGGAGTGGCGCATTTCAAATCTTTCTCGCTCATAAAAACCATGCAATCGGTTGTGCTTTTTCACATCAAATCAGGTTTCTTCTTGATAAATGAACTTACAGTGTGAAGGGAAAAATAAAATAGTGAACACCTGACGTTTGCAAAAAATAATCTGGGCATAAAAACGAAACTCTCACGTTGCTATATCTCCAGCTAGAGCAGCGGTTCTCAAGTGGGGGTGCTCGCACCCCAAGGGGGTGCGAGAAGTGACTTTTGGGGTGAGACCTTCTCTGATAATAATACGAAAAACAATACATCAAATGGTGCAAGAGATGCAAAAATTATTTTTCTTTCCGGATGGGGTGCGGGCTTGAAAATGAATTGAGAACTGCTGAGCTAGAGATTGTTCGGTGGGAGAAGATAACTTCTACAAACAAACGTTTATTTCATTCAGGAAGAAAATCAGAGTAGTAAGTCTTAGCCCCATAGGTTTTGTTCTCAATTTGTCGTTGTGGAAGAGAACATAAGCTCATTCACCGATGTTTTCACAGGAAAGGGATAAAAAAAGCCATTTATTTTTAGTAATATCAACAAATAATATTCTTTCACAACATGTTCGTAGCCAGATCTTAAGGTTTGTGGGGAAAAATAAATTTTTAGGGGCCAAGATTTTTGTTTTTATTATCTGTTTAAAACAAAATTTATTGGGCACAACAAAATTTTGGGGGTCTGGCCTCTGAATGTCTCCCATTGCTACGGCCCTGTTTCACACTAAACATCGTCGTTTATGATGTTGGCAAAAGTTGCCGATTTTCACAAAAGCGTTGCTAATGTTAAACAAAAACATGTAGTATACCATATTTTTATTGTGTGCTCTTACGGCTGGGGTAAGAATGTAATTTTATGTATATCAAAGCATAGACGCCACCATCGACTGATATTTTCACTGTTTGCTTTTACATCTAGAATTATACTTTTTGAGCACATCATGGCACAAGTGTCATATCATTTTCGTTCAAAGAAATTAAGTATTCAAAGATTTCAGCTGTGTGAGAAGTCGGTGTAGAAACATTGAAAACAGAAAATGCCTAATTATTTTTTCGAATAACTTCATATCACTCGGGCACAAAATTTGAATAAGTTTCTGTCTTGCTTTTTTATCAAAATTTTGAACCTTTTAGCACTTTTTGCATGGAGCAACAATTTTGAAATTATTTTGTGTTTTCATTATTACAACGATTTATGTTTTTACTTTGTGCTCATCACTATAACTGTTTTATTTCCTTTTTTGTGCACGTTTTCCTTATTTTTTAGGTCAGAAATGTAATGGCTTCTTTATACGGAGGACTCATGGTAGTGAATGCAGGCCTATTTGTTTATTCAGTTGCTTTTTTCAAAAGTCGACCACCGACACCCCCGAGTGATGCACAAGAAAAAGTTGTTTTGGCTCAGGACGTTGTCACAAGTGACGTGCAAACGTTACTCAAAAGCTTTTGGTCCACGGTGAAGTTGCTCTGTTCACTTCCATCCTTTGTCGTTGTCTGCTTCATCTTCGGAGCGTCGCCTGCAGTGATCAAAACCAGCACCATTCTGCTGTCATCTATGCTGCAGAAAAGATTCACTAGCCATACCAAATTAAACAAGCACGCTGGTTTAGCCCTGGCAACAGCCTATGCAGCTTACAGCTTGGGGTCGCTGATCGCCGGACATGTTGTCACGAAATTTCCGTATTACAAGCAATTGGTAACCTGTTGCGTTGTTGCTCTCTTTGGCACCTGCTTGCTGACAACAATTGGTATAGCTTGTGAAAACATATATGCAATCTATGCGGCTATGCTACTCCAAGGCTTTTCACTGGGCATCGCCGGTACTGCAACGTACGAACTTTTGGTGGAAATTACCTATCCTGAACCAACCACGTTTGTTTCGCTTGTGGGAATGACACTCTTTGGCATATTTCGCTTGATTTACCCCATTGCAGCAGGGAGTTGTTGGAACGAGTTGGACCAATAGCATCGACTTCGATTCCGTTGATAACAACATTCTTGCTTTTCATATCTATTCTGTCTGTTACAACAGATTATAGACGCCAATTAGCCAACGTCGAGAGCCAAAGACTATTGGAATAAGGAGGCATGATAATGAGACAGCGATGAACTACTGTTTTCGGAACTGTAAAAAATTATGGTGAATAAAGTTACTTTCGAAGATTTCAGGGGGTCGATCGCCCCACTCGTCCCCTCCTGGATCCGCCCCTGCTGTTGCAGCGATGTGGTAAAAAAACTTTAAAGCATTACTAAATTCATCAAAAAACAGCAATATTGAAACCTCAGTAAGTCAAAATCTAAACAACCATAAAAATTTTCAAAAGATGAATATTAATCTTATGGGTAAAGTGATGAATGCCAACTTCACAAACTTGGGCTAAACCGTTATGCTGGAAAAGATGCTTTTTGATGATCACATCACCAATGCTAACCCCACTGTGTGCTTATATCTTAGTGGTCTTTTAAATGTGTATTTAAGCCATGGTAAAATTCCACAGCAATGCATGAGAACAGTTATTGAGCCAATTTTCATAAACAAGAAAGGTGACATAAGTGATGCTGGTAATTGCAGACCTGTTTCTCTTACAATTATCTCCAAAATATTTGATCATTGCATTTCATACAGCATTTCGCCATTTGTTGCCCCCGCTGAAAACCAGATTGGCTTTAAGCAAATATGTTAGCGAATCACCTAACCTTTGCTGATGATACAGTATATGTGTGTTTGGCAGTGGTCTTCAACGTCTTCTGAATATTTGTTGTGGTTATGTTGTTGAAGAAGGAAAATTTTTGATTGCAACAAGACAACCAGTGTAGTTTTTCACATGAAATAGCCTGCAATACCAGTTGTATTCCTGAATGATATAGCCTACATGTGAAATTTGCCGAGCAAATCAAATATTGGGGTATACTAATACACATGCCTCTGACAATGGCACTTGAATGCAAGCGAAATTGCTTCATTCTATAGCATATAAGCTGGAGGCACCTTTGCACAGTCCTCGACTACAGTTAAAACACTGTTTTGTGCCTATTGCATGCCAATTTATGCCTGCCAATTGTGGTGCAGGTACACGCAGTCTGTTATTAAACGCCTCCATATTTCATTCACCAATGCCTGCATAGCTTTGCATTACATCAAGAAGATGTAAGCGTTCGCCCACATCAAGCTATTTGTTTCGTCAGGACACTTGATGACTAGATCAGAAAAAACTTGTATGCTTTTATTCAACGATGATCGTCTTCATCCGGTTTTTTTTATCCACTCGCTCCAATTGTCTGATGCTTTTGACAAATCTACATTTTTCGCCCGCTATGTAACCTTCTTGTATTTCGATGACCGATAACGTTAACTGTTGGTACTTTTATTTTGTTTTTGTTTTTCAATAATGAATACGTGTACCAATTAATACCTATCCTGTGACGCATTGTGACTAATCACCTTTGAACCCTTGTGTTCTTTTAACTGACCCTTGTGATATGGACCACGTGCCTGAAGCCCAACACGTAAACAAAAGAAACAAATTACTCTCAGGTCCACTCTGGCCTCCGCAGTGGTGACGTTGGATGGAGCTCAAGCTATTGATAAAGTAGTGTTTTTAAGAGCAGGCTGATCTATTCAGCCATGCAACGCAATCAGTCTAGGTATAGGGAACCGATAAGTAGGTCAGATGGGAAATATTTTTCTACTGTGGCTGCCCATGCGTCTGG
>JGI24022J15233_10006275_pt1 | contig 12842 bp, 5 predicted proteins | sample Ectturendosymbi2_FD_15233 | JGI IMG/M metagenome (IMG submission 15233)
CGGCAGTGAAGTTTTGATCTCAACGGGAAATCTGAAATAATTCAAACGTAACGGTTTTAGTGTTATGTTTTCAAAAAACCTTAGTTTCGTAACTGGGGAAGTCACGGATGAAAAAATCGTTTGTGTTCAAGCGTTTCTAAGACGAAGATGATGAACAGCTAGTTGTTTGCTTCTGCACTTCCTCCCCCCATTTATAAGTTACAAATAGCAAAATTTATGCATCAATTCAAGCATGGCTGTTTACCATCTGTTTTTAACAATTTATTCACAAAGTTCGACAATATACATTCATATACTACTAGACAAAAAACATCTCAAGAATATATAGTTTCCAGAAAAAGACTGGCGACTGGACAAAAATCTGTTGCTTATATGGGAGTTAAGATTTGGGAATCTTTAGATCAAAATTTAAAATTACAACCTTTCTATGTTTTCAAAAAGAAATGCAAGTTACACTTCAAACCAATATTAACCCGTGCCAATCAAATGCTACCTTTAGTATTCCTCAATATCATAATAAATCTTTCTCATGGTACAAACCTTAAACATCATTAATATAACACTATCTTACCATTAGGCTAGTGGGGGACCTAACTAGAAAACCACCTGGTTATATTAGGTACCCCGTAAGATGCAAATATAATTTTGATTGTATTTCTATTCATGAGTTTGCTTGTTTATTTTATCTTGTTTATTTGTGAGTTTTTTTGTGTTTGTTTCCCGAATAAATGAATGAATGAATGAATGAATGAATGAATGAATGAATGGTCTTTCACGCTACAGCAAAGTTCTAGATAACTTAATTATCGCTGAACGTATCTTTTGTTTTTTTAGCTTCTGACGTAAATGATTGCATGTTAAAAAAATAGTTCGATCGCACGAATCAACAGACTCAGTGGTTCAAAAGCTGAAATCAGCTGCAAACGTTCTGAAGTTGTTAAGATTGCAGATTAAATCTTATAGATTTCTGAACAACTCTTTTCCATTTCAGTACAGATGGTCCACAAAACGTTTCCCGCTGTCAGACGTTTGCGGCGCGAACACTGGATGTTAAGTTGCAAACGAATAGCAATAATGCAAAGGGCAGTAAACTAAAAGATTTTTTTATCTGCCGCGATCTTTCGAGACGAAACTTTACCGGAGGGTAATGCTTTGCTCCGTATTTTTTTAAGAAGGTCGGCCTGCAATGTCCTGCGTAGCTGGCACGCCGACACCATTGCACACTTACTTATAAGAGCGTGTAACTTTCATGCAATTTCTTTTTCTAAATGTTCTCAAAAGCAAACTCACCGAGAAAATCATATGTGTATAATGAAGTGTTAAAAAACACAGTTTGTTTTAAATTGAGAAGAAAAACTTGTTTGAAGGTTTTCATGACGATGCTTCCTTGGTGCGGAACGTCAGTTGAGATTTTCAAAATTTCAGGGAACAAATGGACAACCAAGCACTGTAGCGGCGAAGTGGAATCAATCACCGCATGCAACATTTGAACGCTGGTACGATTCGGAAACCATGTTTAATAATTTATGTACCTGAAGGTTGATATTTCTACCAACCGAATGTAACGTACAAAAGTAAAGGCACTTAATCCTTTGCAGACTCTTCAAAACCAAACACGTTGCTGCGGCTAAACCGCGACTAGTAAAACTTACAGTACTTTTAAGAATTTTGTTTTTATGCACAATTATTTCAGCTTAATCCAATAGTTCAGAACCATATTTTGATCATGCAGGATGGTCTTTATTGGCTTTCAGTGTCGCACCAAAAAAGCAACGGGAAGCATGGTTGTCTTAAGAAAAATGACACAATTTGCCCATGTGGCAGTTTGTACGAGATGTCAGACTACATTTGATTAGTGCACAAGCATTTTACGTTTCTCTGTCCGAAGCAGAACTTGCCCTTATTGAATCGCGATATTAAAGTGGGTGTTTGCGCGTGAAAATTATCGTCGAAACCGACTATAACAAGTTTAGGGCTGCTAAACTGGTGTTGTCATTAGGTAATCTCGTTTGGTGACGTTGTCTGTTTTGGCTTACAGACCTTTTGTTCCTCAGTCTTCAGTGATCTTTAGCGCGTTCCTCCCGGTTACCGCCATCAACATTTGTTGGGCCTGAAAATACTGATGAAGTAAAAGGAAAAGCTAAAGGGTAAATTTATGTGAAACTTTAGAATGGCGCAAAAACTTGTAACGTCATGGCAATTTGAGCCAAAGACTCCAGCAATGCCCGCTACCAAACCTTACTATATCGCTACAAAAACTTCACCAGACCACAACGCTCATGCTTTAGACTTTTAGATGCTTTTCAGTACAAGCTGTTCAAGGCATGGACATTTGCTCGCAAACGGGATTACTCAAGCCGGAGAAATCAAAATCGCAGATGAGAAGAAGGTTACTGAAGTCATGGCAAAGTGATTCGACTAATCTTGTCACAGTAGTTGCCAATTGAGCCAATTGCCATATCTCGACAGACAAACCTTCAGTATTGCCCTTCAGAAATCTCTGTAAAAGGCTTTAGCACGTTTTTCCGCATCCAAGACTACCTTGAGAAAACCACAGGTTTTTACCAAGCATTTCCGTCAACTATGGGTTTCTTTCACCAATTCTATGTGGCACAGTCACAATCTTTGTTGACACTGATCAATTCTCTTGCCATCGTGTTTTCTTTTATTCTAATTTCCACCGACGATGGTTACTTCTTTGCATAAAGCTTTTTGTATTGTTTCTGTTTGTTAGCTGAGTCATATGAAACAAATAAATAAAATAATAAATCAACCAATCAATCAATATGTGTTTGGGAGCTCCTAACTGTGGGCAAAGAAAGGTGTGTGTTGGTTGCCCAGAAAAATGTTGATGCCAAACTGGAAGCAAAACAAGTATTTTGATAATTCTTCTGGTTCTGATTTTTGTTTCTCCACCATTTTACGCAAGAAATGATTTGCACTCGATTTTGCGAATTCATCCCTCAGAATTGTGTGCACCTATTATTAACCAAATGGCCGAACTTGATTTAGTCGCCCTACATTTTTTGTGTAAAAGTTTGCTTCCTCTGTGAACTTGACCGAGCAAGCCCTCATGTGTGCAGCATCTCGTCGTATTGAAAGCTGGTAACCGATTGAGCAATACTCGCGAAACCTCCTGGTCACAACTGCCTAATCAGCTTTATCGACCAGGTTGCATACTAGCATCAGTACCATTTAGAGGCAGTTGCTGCATACCGTACCGTGACAAGAGCAAACGTGGGAGACTCAGGTATGCGTGAGGGTGGAGCTCGACACGAAAATTTCGGTTTGGTTGCTATGCTTCATTCAAGCCCTGAGTGAGTTAGTGCCATTGTTAAGGACACTTTTTATGTTGAAACGCAAAAATTCATACAATTGTGAATAATTCAATCTTTGTGATTGTTTAAACTTTCTGTTACAACAAGCGACATCTCTATGCCACTGTGAAATAAAGGAACCACACAAAACCCTCACTTTTCAGTAATTTCTCGGGAAGATCGGAATGGCAACGAACCACTCAGAAGTGAATAGAGGAGAACGCCGATGCTCCACACTGTCATTGGCTCGCCGTGGTAGTGCTTGTGTAAAAACCACTCAGGAGGATAATACTCTGGCGTTCCAGCAAACTCTGCAGAAACAAGTACGGCTCAATACGAGCTCATGAGTAGTTGAAGGTAATCACCGTGATCATTTTTATTGCGTGAGGAAAGGATGGAGATCTTTTAATGAACAGTTCGAAGTAGGCACTGCATATTCACTTTGTAAATATGCCTCCAGCAACTCGCAAGCTGCAATTATGGCGTTCAAAATTTAATTTCAGCATTCTCAAAAGCGTTCGGACGGCTTTGCGCAATCTACGAACCGGCGGTTACGCTGATAGCTAAGATTTTTTGCGAACTGAAAATAAATCTGAATATTGAGCAAGCTGGTTATCAGACATTTCATACTGTTCAGCCAAGAGATAGCCAAAAATACGAAAACATTATTGCTGTAGTGCGGTGCGCCTCTACAGCAAAACAATAGTAGAGGTATGGGATGTTTCTCATTCGTTCCATTGCAACTACAAACTACATTCATGTCACACCTCATCTATTATACAGAAGCCAAAATGCGTAGAATTCAATTCCAGAAACAAGAAGATATTTGTTTGGCCGTGTGTTGCACAACAGCCGCCATTTCAAATGAGAGCGCTGTAAAGCTCGGCTGTATCGCAAAAAAGCCCAAAACTTTTTACCGTTTCAAACAAACCTACTAAAAGAAAAAAATGAACAGCAGAATGAAGTAATGAAGTTGTATGTATGCAAAGTTCGCAGTACCTTTGTACGGAGTTGTGTGATAATAATCGCCACAACCGAAATCGATCAAGGTTATATCCTTCGTCGTGGGGTTGAGCAAGATATTCTCCAGCTTGACGTCTCGATGCAGTACTCCGCATTTGATACAATGACGCAATGCGTTCACCAGTTGCTTTACGACATGCCTACAAGTATATTGAATTTATTATACACATCATGCGGATAAATTCAACTGTGGGTTTTCACCCTACGGTTGGAGAAACTATGGCTGCGGAAGTACAGCATTTTGAAATATGCAGGACACGACTACTCAAAATATAACACTTTTAAGCAAGTCCCCCACAAGATGTTTCTGTCTGTCGATTACCAGTTTGCAACCCATCCAAGCCATTCGACTAAATAGTTTTATAACAGCATAGATGACCTAAAGGGATAACTTATTGTTTAACAAAATACATTAATGCTAACCTCACCCTTTTACCTTTATGACTTGGTTTAATTCGGCCTATAGCAAAACAGGCGTCTAAATTCCCGTCTGAAAAAACTATGAATTTCACAAAAAACAAAGCTTCTAGCACTATACTTACCTGCTAGCAACAAATAAGTATATTACTGTTACCATTTTCAAGTGATATACGTTGACTTTCCTTGTGCTTTTTTACGATTGGCCAATTAAATTATATCAAGAGCATTGAAAAGACTTGAGGAGTTTTGTCGTTGTGGATTTTTTGTCGTCTACACGTTTGTGTAGACAGACAACTCCGGATGGTTTTTGCAAATCATGAGCAAAGCTAAATTGCTTTGACTGCAAAGTATTCGTTGTCATTTATTAATTTCCCTGGTATGTTTTTCTCGATTACTGTTCTCACGTAATACAGTTTCAAACACCTGAATTCAGTTCTCTCAATGTAAATCGACTTTTTAGCTTAGTTTAGCAGGCGTTAAAAACAAAAAATAGAAAGATTCTGGAAAAAAGTGTGGTAAGTTTGCTGTGACAGTCATTCCTATGCAAAACCTTACAATGTGTGAAGAAAATGTAAGGCACTGTCCAGTGTTCACTTAAGAGCTGCATTACTGGTTATCTAGCACTCTAAAAAATGTTCTCAGCAGCAAGAAGCTTGTCTGGTTTCAACAACTTTTTAATTATTTATGATGCAAGGTTGTATCAGTACGTTCTTTATGGAGGGGATGATCTGTATTATGTATGATTTTCTGGTTCATTTATGCCATTTGTTGTGATTTTATTGTGTCATCGTGCAACCCTCCAACTACGGTAGTTTATGCTTCATCTGGTGACGACCCTTTCGGGATCAAAACTACAGTACAAATATCAAGATTGTGCTGGGATTCGTCATCTTAGTTGTGCGACAGTCAGCTTGTAGACTAACTGTTTTATTGCCGTTTGAAATCCGTTTGGCAACCCACTGTTTGTTTGATCCTATCTCCGCTTGCAGTGTTTAGAAGATTACACTAAAGATGCTATTCCGGAACCGGTTACGTTGCAAGCAAACTTGTGGAGCAACTCTTACTACAAACTGTAATCAATGAATGGATGACTGAAGAGCAATTCGTTAACTTGTTGGTGTACTGCATCAGTACAAGAAGCTTAAGACCAACAAAGCGTTTCACAACATTATGTACTATTACAAACGCTCAATTTTATTTCGCTGTCGTAGTTTATCGCTTGTTTTAGAGGCGAGTTTTCAACGTATCAACCGTGTTTTTATCCGCAAATCCGACTTGATTTTTATTATGGGTCACTGTGGAAAAAATGTTTCATTATTTCCCCCAACAACAGTTTTGAGATTGGGTTTTCCCGTTATGCATATCAACTACATTTCATCTCAGAATTGGTCCTAAGTTTCATTTGGAGTCTTACGTTGTTTCTACACTCTATAGCAAGAATGTCAATGTACTCTACAGTGAAAAAATAAATTACTGTCCTAGTTAACAGTTAATCCTTCCAAATATGGGATGACAGTTTTAGTCGGTTTGTTCATTCGTATTGCGGTTAGTAGAGTAAAAGACAGGTAGCCATTCAGAAAATTAAGAAAAGCAGAGCAAGAGATTGATTGGCGATGAAAATCTTGAATTTGTTGTGGATTGAAAGGTTACGGGATCACTTAAACGTTAAGTAAAGGCTTTGATGTTCACATTCAAGTTAACCTAACACAAGATTAACGTAACACAAGAGCGATTATTTCCCCGAGGGAAAAAATGACATTCAAACCGAACAGAAATATNCTTATCTGCAGCATCGCCAAAGAAGTCCTCACTCAACAAACCACTTGATAAGAAGCAGCAGGAGATAAAATCGAGAAACCCGTTTGTGCTTGCTCCGCAGGAACTGCTTAATTTCATCGACAGCAGCGATGCACACTGGCCGAGCCACATGCAGAACACGGAGTGGGGAAAACAACATTAGACACGGTGATTTCATACCCGATGTCAGTATCAAATCTGCCGGAATGTTCCTCCCGGGACTATACAGCATAGGTTAAGGCTTAACCGTTTTCGTACTGGTGTCGGTCGGTTTCACTTCAACATGTACACAAATGGAGTCCTGCTCCATTGCGAATGCGGCGCTGAGGAACAAATAGCAGATCATATTGTCCTAGAGTTTCCCAAACACCGACGTCCTTATGCAGCATATGGTTTGGCTGTTTTATTTAGATGATGAAACGCAAAAGTGGTTGCACAATGTATGCCGTGAAGTCTAACTTGGTACGAAATTAAAATATGTCGATATAAACGACACGGCGACGACTACCGCGCACGAGTCCGGGCACTAATGATACGTAATTGACCCCAATTTTTATCGAAACCATTCTGTGACGAATTAGGGTTTTTCCTGAGTTTTTGTAAGATCAGCTTGATCGTTTTAGCAGTGTGCATTCTCAATCTTTTTTGGCACATGGATCATTTCAAAAAAGTATCCGACGGGCCAGTTTGTTGTGCTGACACCTCATGAACAACTAGTCGAACCTATTTTGAACACAGGACAGTGAACTCAAAGGCTGTTCAATCTTGCAAGTTTCCCTTTGCGAAGTGCTGAAAGCGAGTAGAAACACGAAAGCCGTCGCCAAGGTAAGATGCTACTTCAAACGCTACACGCGATGACAGGACCATGCTAACCTGCACCTTACAGTAAAAACTATCGAAAGGAGCTGCCAGCGGACACCTTCCCATTATGAAATTTGGCCCTCTTTGAAAAAAGTTTAGGCATCCTGCACTACAGCAAACACATGTTTTCACGCAAGCAAGTTAAGTCTCTATTTTGGTAATTACTTTTATTTCGTTTTGTTGCCGACATTTGTTTTAACTTCAATTCGCATTTTATTTCTACCGTGCGTGCTAATACCTCGGTTACTTAGGCAGTAGAATAGGTTATCCTTACGGTGTCCTGGGGTGATGAGGACATTTCCAGATTTTGGGCTTATGGGAACAATCGTAATAGCCTACATCTGGCTATTGGTCAAGGGCAGTAACTGGTCAACTTCTAACTTTGGCATAGTTCAAGGCTATGTATGCATGGTGATCTTCCGTCGATTCTAGTCTGATGTCAGGTATCCCACTTAAAACTGTCAAATTCTCTTACTTTTCTGGTAGCCATAGGAAAAATAACGAAGATTACGAAATACTACCAGTCACTTCGTTCCTAGGCCTATCTTGTAGGTGCGCATTGGGTTGAACTACTCTTAAATTCAGTGCTCATGTGGTGCTTAACTCTCCGGCATTGTGTAAAGCTATCCTCACGCGGTAGTGATGGAACATTTCGTGGTATCTTCCTACCAACTAGGACGCCGCAGCAGCGGTAGGGCAGCAGGGAAGGCAGTAATAGAGTTTAGGGCAATGGAAACTTATAATGAGCAAAAAATCGTTACCAATTATGGTTGTTTCTGTTTAGCAACAATATTGACCTCAAAAATAATCACAGAAATTGCATAAAACCTTTCTGACTTTTCGCGGTGCGCGAATAGCTGCAATAAATTTGTTTCAATTCGGTACTAATAAACCATAAAATTACCTATGATATTGTTGTGAAAAGGCACCTCTACAAAGTGCTCCAAAGCACTTCGATGCTCTGAAACTATGTCACTAGAGTCTTCTATGCACTTGAATGGTCGAAAATTCGTTGAAGGTGCGTGCGTAGCTAGTAGCTACAAAAACCTATTAACGGTGAACTTTGTGGCACAGCTCTGCAAGCCTCATCAAAGATTTCATTAACGCTTGTGTTTCGCTAGCTAGGAGAGAACACAGGATTTCTGAAATTTGCTGTGCTTAGGTAATGACTCACTCCCACAACGACTGTACAGATTAGCAAGAGCGTTTACAAACTTTCGGATAAAATTCCGAAGTGCTGTGCCTGGCACGGCCAACACTATACCTGGCTAAAGATTCCTTGATGCGTTTGTGCTTGCTGACATAGTCATAAAGATCTACGGCTGGGTGAGGTCGTCCCATGATAAGCAGGTACGAGTCAGCTGTTTTCCACCACTCGACAATCTCCACTACTCCAGGACATTTGATCTGCAATGATCGTAATAGCTGTTATTGAGTGTGCAAATTGACGAGGCCAAAGGGGTAACTGGAGCCCCTCTATTGTGAAGAAATGAATGTACCAAACTACGATAACAACAACCAGGTTTTCGCAGCCTGTCCGCAAATGCTGTAAATCTTGGCGTGTTTTAGGTTTTGGTGATATTCGGGTTCGGAAAGCAGTCAAAGACTTTTTCTGCTCTTAAGTTTCCTTCCTGATTTTTCAACGTATTTCTACCACACGCCAGGTATTTCTAAACCCCACCATTGGCTCCCCAATCAAAAGCCTGCGGCTACGCCACTGAGAGCAGCGTAGAGTATTTTCAGCCAAAGTGTCAGACCGCTTCCATACACCTCGGGCTACATCTACCAACTTCGTTACCTAATTAATTGACAAAGACATGCTTCTACAAAAGCCATTGCTTCTTAGAGGAAATTATAGACACAGGCCTGATGCTTGAACAATTGTAAAGCCTAATAAATCTTTGAACACAGCCAAATTCAAGTTTATTTTCAAATTATTTTCTCCATTTGCCCGAAGTCTTTTTGAAATTCAGGGTTAAAGCGACCATTTCTCAACTAGCAGAACGCAATACTACAAACAAAAGTAGCAATTGCTTTCAAATCCTGCGTGATGGTTTTTCCACGAAGTAGCAGAAACAAGGAAAAATCAACCGTCATTAACATCATTCAATCAAATGTCATAACGAAAGACATTGAAGTTCACAGTAAAGTTGGTATAGGGAATGACGTAAACTGCATAGCAAACAAGGTTGCTAGGCAATACAGGAGGGTCCTGGCAATAATGGTCTGAATTCGTACATTTTAGGACAAACAATCATAATAATGTTTTAATCCCTAGTCCAAAACTAGTAGTACTGGGCATAGCGGGCCATGGCGTTCACCATACAGGCAATTATTATGCAGTAGCTCTCCCTAGAAAGTGTGCGCGAGCACGCAATTTTTCAAAGTGCAGAGACAATGCGGCTGTCTGAAAGAAATGAAAAATCGACAATTAAAGGCTCAGCACAAACAGCAGCGCCGCACCACCGCTATGTTTTAGCAAACTCGAGCAAGATGGTTATGCAGTGCTCTATGTCGTAAACCGGACAGACTCGAGTACAGTCTTTCCTCACGCACAGCAATTCCTGGCTCAGATAGTGGCTGATTAACTATGTAACTCTCACACCTTTTGATTAGTCGATAAACACAAGTATAATCTGTACGGAAGACACTGCAATGCTCGGGATGTTGACTGCAAAAGTTGGTTTGTTTTTTTATTTATAGCCATGGTTTTTTTCAAGGAAAATGTTAGGTACCCGGTAAGGACCTGTAGGGACCCGATTTTCTCTGATTCTAGGGACCTGATGATAACTTTCTCTGATTCTAGGGTCCCGATTTTCAATTCTAGGGATCCGAATCGGGTCCTAAAACACCTTAAAAAAACCCTGCTTGTAACGTAAAACCTTTCTGAGGCCGATGGAATTCGGACAAATTAGGATAAAAACTTAATGGACGAATGACTTTCTTGCTGTCAGACACAGCTGGAGAAATCAGGACAATTTATCTTTTTTGTCCGAATTTTAAGTGTCANAGTGGGAGAAAACAGAATTTGCTGATAAAAATTTGGACATTTCGAAGTTTTCTTAGGTATTGTAAGGTTATGCGAGAAATGCCTGCTTCGGGAAGCGGGAACTGCGCGGCCAAGTTTGTTGTCATGACTATGTAAAAGGAGAATAGTTCTTCTAGACACCTGATGACTCTCACTACTTCCCCGGACAGTCGGCAAAAATCGTGATAATGGAGTTTTGTAAATAGACCCAACTGTGTGGGTTTTTCGTATGGGAGAAAATAAAGTTTGTAACAAGCAATTGCTACACAGTATGTTTGTACCAAACGTGAACGAAAGAGAGCCGCTTTGTTTAGATCAGTATTGTTTGGGACAGCTTTCAAATTTTTCATATTCAGTGCAAACCACTTACTTCGTTGACCTGCTTTAGTAACACAAGTTCCAAAGGAACGACTTTTCCGTCAAGCCATCCCCATCTACCTGTGCTTTCAGAAGTTATCCGTTTAATTGCCACCCGTTTCTCGTCTTTTCGCCTGAAGCCGGCCAACACCTGGGAAAAAGGAATGTGAGCGTTGCGACCCTTTCACATGGGAAACACTTCGCGTGTTTGCTTATGTTAAATTGCGGCTTTGTTAAACAACAAATTGTTGGGAGCAGAGCTTTGCAGCTTATGAGAGTCACTTACTGTAGGGATATTTGCGTGAAAACAAACCGAAGGCGGAATATGCATTTCTTTATAAGTACATTTTCGAAGGCAAACTCATCTCGACACCTTAAAGCAGGGGTTCTCAACCTTTTTTCTCCCATTTACCCCCTGCCAGCTTCCTAACAAAATTTACTCCCTGTTTTTTGTTTACTCATTACCGCTGTAGAAAAATGTACAACATCACCATTAAATTTACCCCCAGGATAGGTAAAATTTACCCCCGGTTGAGAACCCCTGCCTTAAAGTGAAATCCAGCACAAGTAACAGTTGCTCCAAACGTCAAGCGAAGGAATCCCAGTAAAATATTTCACAGACTACCACTGCAGGCAAGGCTGGAATGCTTCAAAGCAGCAAAAAGGCAAATAAACGAATACGATTAAACATCCGAAGTCGTTGTTTTACAAGACAAAAGGTGTCAAACAACTTTAGGCTCTGACCTTTAACAGTGAAAGCAGTGAAAAACAGCATTAATTACAAATTTCTGTGTGAGCTTTTGCAGGGGCGAAAGTGAATAACATTGAAGCATGATTTTAAGAATGTCAAGCTTCGACTGAATATTTTCCCACACACCTGCTGCAAGTTCGTTTGAATTGAATATTTAAGAACTCTTACCATTCCGTTTTGAGTATCTGAGAGCACGAGATGAAATGAGTACAAATCGTTGATGGTGACAGGCCGCTTGCTCGCGTCGGAGCTGCTGGTACGCTGAAGCGACTGTTGTAAAAATGCTCCACCCACAGGTTTTGAATATTGCTGAGCTTTTCGGTCTTTATCGTTGTCGATTTGATGGTGTAGGCGTCCAGCACCACCAAGGTCTGGTTTTGGCCCAACAAGCTCAACATGTTGTCGCTGCCAGGCCGAGTAAACATCTTCTTCTGCCCTTACAGCTGCAGTCGTCAGTCTTTTTTTGCGTAGCAGGCCAAAGGCAGGGTCATTCGACTCTTCCACTGGTGACAGCGAATGCGGATCAGCATCGACTTTACTTGTTACACCATCCGCACACTTTTCAATCCTACTGTTGTGGCGCGGTTCCACAGCAGCGGGACGTCGGTGACAGCTGGAAGCGCTTGAAGCCGACTTTTTATACCTGGACTTGTGTCTTCTGCTACCGTGAACGTTCCCCGCACTTGCATCTACTTGTGCACTATCACGCCAAGGTTTTCTTGATGCCGTACAGTCTTTGTAAGGTTTGCGATATTGCTCGCGCGTGTAACGCTTTTCAACTCGTCGGTCTCCCGACGACGACTTTGGCGACGACGATATTGTGTCGTAGGATGATGTAGACAAGCTAGAATCTGTGGAGTAAGAAGAATCTGTAGATGAAGACGTAGACAATAAGCTTGAAGACCGTTTGTATCGGTCATTCCAATGTCCGTTTTCCTTTGAATGAAGACACGTCGGTTTCTCGCGCTTCGACCGTGAATTGCGTCTTTCAGGTCTGATCATATTTTTCGATTCGTGAAGCCTTGTGTGCCATGTTTCTGTAGAGAATATATGAGTTCCTCCTCCCTTGATTTCCTCCCTACAATACCTAGTTTTTCTCTCTGATCCTACAAGATTGCCAGCCTTCTGGTAATCACTGCGTTTTCCACACGGGTTGTCCGCCTCCGGCTTTTGTGTTTTTGAAGAATTGTTGTGGTTAAAATTAACCCCAACATGTTGAACTTGTAGTGAACATAGGACCTCAAGAGAAATGTATTAAGATATACGCGAAATTCCGCTAATTTTTAGT
>JGI24022J15233_10006276_pt1 | contig 12841 bp, 9 predicted proteins | sample Ectturendosymbi2_FD_15233 | JGI IMG/M metagenome (IMG submission 15233)
CATTTGGAGAATGCGATTGGTTGGATTGATCAAGTGACATGGACGATACACTTGGATAAGCGTAAGGTCCATGTATCATGACCAAAAACTATAAACCAAACCCAAAACCTAGAAACTGAACCTGAAACCTAAACCCTAAACCTGAACCTGAACCTGAACCGTGGTTTTGATAGTTTTTCAAGCAGCGACCCATTTTGCAATTCAATTTAACCTATTGACCCCCTTCCAAATTTTTCCAGTCAGAAATACAAAATGCAGTTGTGTTTGCGCAATAGAAAACCAAATTACTAATAATAACTTACGATATCACTATGCTAACAAAAACACATTATTTAATCCATACAAATGGTAGCAACAGTGAGGTAGACCCATTCCGCATACAAAGACTCTACTCATTGTAAACAATAACTCCCAAGTTAGCTACTGCAATCAAATACGTAATTTACAAACACAGCACATTCATACGTCACAAAGTTATTCATGCTTTGCCGAACGCAACATTACTGTAATGGTCATAATTACATTTAAAACAATTTTGAATGAAAGAGTAGGCCATCATTTTGCAAGGTAACAGTAACGCAGCCAGAATGAGTCCGAAGAGGCCATGGCCTCCCCCGTAACAAACTTGCTCAGATTTTTGCTGGTGCTTTCTATCAATTTTCAGTTGCTAGAAAATAAACGGAACAGTCGGACTCAAGACGACGTCATTGACTGACTACGTCACTGACTACTGTCCTTCCCAAACAAAATTATTGACTGTGCTACATTGCTACTGCCATGTAAGCCTATTACACTCGCACAGCAGGCATAGACACTAACCATTCAACTATGTTCACGTTGCTACAAGAACTCAGCGTTATATGTGGTTGTGGAAAAAGGTGATTGCAGTTAAAATTGCAAAATAGTCTCAGCAGAGCTTTTGCCATTGATGGCAAGATATACACTACCATTTAGCAAATCTGTAAAATCTACAGTAATGACAACTGAAATTTTTGATATGTTCAAAATATTAACATTGAAACAAGAAAAATTTTCTCAGTCCGATCCATTCCTGATCCGGTCAAAATTGGCTTCAGTCCTGATCCGTGCTTATCTCTGCCTCACGGGTATTGCAGTCACAGATCGGAGTGATACGGACTGAAGTTTGATAAAACTTTTGCGTAAGAAACCCGACGTCTTTCACTCCGATATCAAGCAGTGCCTTTGCCAACAATCAAGATTTTAGGCATTTCGATCACTTGAAACGACCTCCCTGGTAGACATGAGGCAGATCATGCAGAGAACAAAACCGCAACACCGCAGTATTGGTCAGCCACGACATAAAGTCCACAAAAGCAACGTAACTTGGAAAGGATGTCTGTTAAAAGGATTTATTCTATGACTGGATATTGGCGTTAAAATGACTGCTGGCAAATTAACGTCATCAACTGGAGCTTTTTGTTCTAGCTATCTCTTTATGCCATGCACATTGGCTTATACGTTACTGGGAAAGACGTGCTTCCCATCTTCTTCCCACTGGCTTAATTTTCACTACGAACTATATGCTTGCGACGGACCTAGTCACTTCTCTATTGCGTTTGGTTGACGGCACATGTCGGCTAACCCTAAAGCTGCGCTGTGGTTACACAATGCTTTCCACTTACACGTGCCAACATGCACGACCATAGCCATGCTCTGAAAGTGGTTTTCTGGTGAAGAAATACTCACCTTAAATAGTTTGATTTCATGACGTATACATAGAAGTGTGTTGGAAATAGGCAGGTAGATGGTGGCAAATAAAAAACGCGTGTATTCTTAATGGTTGTCGCAATAGTGTATAACACAAAATTACCCACGTCAGCCATTATAAAGGCGGTTGCAGCCGTAGCTCAATGTTCTTTTGACTTATCGCAAAAGTTTGTCACATGGACTCACTTCTTCGTATCGAACAATGCAGATGGTTTTACGAAAACCTCACTATACCGCTGTTTTTCTCCGATTAACTAGCGATAGATATTTTGTTTGAAGTCCTTACACGCAATATCTTAACATGCTTTTCGTTTGCTTCCAAAAAAGCACACAAAACGTCCACAAATGTTTTATAGCAGGTTTGATAGTGACATCTGAAAAACTGGCTGTTATCCACGAAGATTATATTTGTAGTTGCGCCAAAGCGACAGCAACTAAAGACCAAAACACAATGACTCAAAGGTTACTCGAAAAGTTTTTCACTTTGACATGAGTTCCACTGACTTTAAAACTTTGTTTACAACTACATTTTGAAGTTTCATCAATATAATGTGTAATAAATATTCTTATTATTATCAACGATCCAGTTATGCGAAGATACTCCAGATTACCGTTGACAGAGATTGTTCGCAAAATATATGGCAGCGGAATAAAAGAGAAAATGCTTTGCTGGCATGACATCTGAGCAGCTTTAAAACGTTTACTTATTGATACAGTACTTGGAAAGCTGACAGATTTGGCCGATGATTTTCACCCTGGTGCTTAAAAAAGTGAACATGCGACTATTCCCACATCAAAAATAAGCTAAACATTATATCCATATAGTATCAAAAACAATCATCACGAACTACAGAATGCATATTAGAGGGACAGGGCCTATTGCCCAAACAGTGGCGAGCTTGTACCTCCTGATCGGAGACGGATGTGCATAGAAAAGATGTATATTGGGTAATAAAAAATTAGGCTACATAACGGTTAGTGAAAATTATTGGACTAAGTAAAGCTGCTGACCAATCCAGCTTTTAGTGGGAAGCAACTGAGCAGCGATGAACTGAATCTTGAACGAGCGCCGAATTGAGTTGCCATGCCACATATCGTTTCATTACTGTGCATTATTTTCGCCTGGGATCACTGCATTTTCGAATTTCCCAAACAGTCGAGTATTTGTGCCTTTTCAATAAAATAACGCTTGTCTGGTGCTTTTATCGGTTTAGCTTTCGGTGACTATCGACCTTAACGACTTCCTCACTGGGTGGGACTGGACTTTTCACCGGCCTTCAATTGAAATTCGGACGGTAACCCTTCAGTAAATGCATGGAAATTTACTGACAGCAGCAGCTGAACCGGTAAGCAGAATTCACCGAACACTTGCAGTTCGTTTCCATTCAAATATGTTATGTTGATGCACCATTAAAGTTTTTGTTCACATAATTTGTCTGTCGATTATATTCGAATTTCAGTTGAAACCAGTAAAAAAGTTCATATTTGCATCGCAACGGTTGTAGGCAGACAATTGTTGAGTTTAGCTGTTCGTGTTTTTTCTCACGTTTACAAGGCAGAAACATAAAAATGGGTTGTTACGTCCTCTCTTCACGAACAAACTTTAACACTGCAGAAATGTCTTGTGTCTACAAAAAACAAGCTTATCCAATTTTGGATTTCGTCGTATTTCACTTTCAGAGCATAGTCCACGGTCGTGCATCTTGACTCATAATGAAATCAATGTAAGCACTTGCACGTGTATTGCGAGTCTGGCAGTTTGTATGAAAAACGCATGATAAACAGTTCTCAGCAATAAAGGCGCCGCAAACGTGTATTTGGTGGAGTTACATTCGTTATTCCTAAGGTCTTGTCGCTACAGAGGCTGCAAGCCAGTATCACCAAAGTGTACTAAGGCTAACACAAAGGAATTTAACTCCCACCACAGCTAGTGCTTCATATTAATCTAACTTTTGCCTGGCTTTTAAGGTTTGCTCACTAACATTGTTTTTTGTTCAAAATGTTGCCTAGTGCTTACTACTGCAGTACAATCACAGTGCAAGAAGAAACTTTCTTCACAGCCCTATAGATACTGAAAGAGAAATGCCACTTACAACTGTTAACATAACAAACAATTGTTCTTCATCCTCATGGCTTAGTTTGAAGCTTAGTGGTGAACAAGATGGTGCAAAACCACTTGTGGGCAACGCGCGTACCAACTCCAAGCTTCTTGATATTGAGCCGGACACATTGTATGAAGTTGTACATGTTGAAGGTCGACTGAAATAGCAAAAAACATCGTAGAACTCTCTGATAGGTTTTAAGGTGCAGCAAAAACTGGAGCACATATGGAGTCCAACAAACCGCTACAAACTTGCCAAGTGTGGGTTATTCCCAAGCTTCGAGTCATCGGGATACCACCAATTTTGATCCTGGGATAAATCATGGACATTGCAAATCATTTAAGTTGTCGACATTAGAGCTTGACAGATGAGACTGTTTTGCCCCAATACTGATAGTTTCAGTGTTACATTGCCAATAACCGACGTCGATATTTTTGCACTGTCTTTTCACACAGTTAAAAGACAGCACGATGCATATTGAACAAACTCAGAAGAAAACGGAAATATCTTAGAACTAAAGAAATACGCAAAAACGTATGCCTTTTAGCGGAAAAGATTCGATAATTAATCAAAATTTAACAATCGTAAGTGATGGTGAAGAACCGTACAACACCGAATTCCATGCTGATTTGTATCAGCATAATGATGCAACTGTCGATCTCTATAATTGACGTGGTTTCGCCATATTTCTATTTCTGCACATCAACAAAACAACTCAAAGACTACTGCAAGTTATTATTGGTAAAATACAAATAATAGGTTAATGAAACTACACCACTACATTTTTAGCACTTAAACCTTCAAAAAGAGAAGTGTGATAAAACCACATTTTGAGTAGAATATGGATTTTCAACACAGAAACGCCTGGAAAAGACAACCTGCGGGTGCTTTAAAGGATGTTAGATACCAATGCACATGATTTTCATAACAAACAAGTTGCTCAAGGTGGTGGAAAAGCCAAACAAAAATATCCCACATACCACAGATACTCAAATGCAACAACTAAGTTTTAATTATAACAATTTCTTTTTAGCTGTAAACATCCTGCTGTACTAGGGTCAAAGCCAAGTAAAATTCACTGATTAGATATTATGAAATTTTTGCTTGATGGGCAAGATAGTGAGCTTGTATGACTGACATACCCTCCATCTCTCCCAGGCATTTTCATGAAAAAAGTTAAGTGCTTTTTTGTGGCAAACTACCATTGGCACTACCTTCTGTTATTTTATCATCTTTATATCTGTTATTTCTTTATTGCTTTCAACTATATCTACTATTTTGTCTGATAAAGCCTGCTGTGTAAGGAGTCAATGTTATTTTAATTACTGCAACTAGGAAGGTTTTTGATATTTTACTGTTCCCTGATCGCTGGTTTTGTGATTATGTTCAAATGAAAAACCACAAACAAATACAAGCAGTACACAATGCAGCAAGCATTTGAGCCAATGTTATGCGAACCTGCAGCAACATTTAAATGTCTTGTAAACAACTAAAATCTATGATCACATAAACCAAAACAGTCAAGAAACATTGCCATCATCACAGCTTAGTACATTGCAGCAACAATCACTTACGCAGATGTGGGTAGCAAAGCTCTATGAGCTGTGATTGTTACACATGATGAAACTGTCAAGGTGCAAGATTTTGCTCCACCACAATCAGGAGAAACATGTTGCATAGGAACAACATTCAGTCTGACAGAGCTATTACTGGTGATACCTAAAAAATTAAAAGATTGTAAATCAAGCAAAAACCATACAAGTAAACTGTTAATGATAAGAGTTTTCTGTACCATAACAAAAATGCAGAAACTTTCCAATGTCAATGAAAATACCTGTTCATTTTTTTATTGTTCAAGCTAGTGGTTGGCAAACTATGTGCCTCAGCCCGATTGTAAGCCTTTCAGCACTTTTTATTGGGCCGCACAACAATTTCTGCTATAGGCCATGTGGTATGTAAGAATTGCAGTCCTGTGCCAGTTGCGCAACAACTATGGAACCAGTGCCGTAGCCAGCTCAAAAATTTTGGGGGCCAAAATGTTTGACTATAGGCGATTAACACTATTTTGTTTATAAAAACGCCTCTAAAAGCACAAAATGACTATAGTTTCTAAAAATTTAAGGGGGCCATGGCCCCTTTGACCCGGCTACGCCTATGTGTGGAACATTCATGGTTTGTCGTTAACAAAGCATTGCATTTGTCATTATATGGTTTATGACATAAACACATAATTGTTATGTAACATGCAACTGAATACAGCATAAGTTTGAAATTGGGCCTTCAAAAATAAGCATGCGCTTGATAATTACGACTGAGAGGACAGTTTGGGCCATCATAACAAAAGTTTGCTGATCACTGGTTCGAACAGTGCTACTGTTATTTCAGGTTATATTACACTGAAGAAAAGCTTAGTCTGAAAAAATTTCACTCAATTCAGGAGTAAATAAGCAATTTTGTAGACATAAGCAATTATGCATAGTAAAATAACCATTCTTGTTTACATGCATTCATCCAGTAACACACACAACAATGTTCATTGGAAGCAAATGTAAACATAAAACTTATGCCTATAATGTAAACCAATTTGCTGGAAAAGAAATGAAATTTGCCAAATAAACACTAAATCCAAAATTGTTTTATGTACTTTTTATAATGGTATTCTTTGAAACAGTGCAAAAGTTCTTGCACATTACTGTATGATCAGCTTCACAAAAAAATCCAAAGAACAACATCTATCTGTGACTTGTTCACTATTGATTACTGTCATCAACTGCTTTTTGAGAACTTACACATATGGTTAGCAGTTACTTTTCTCATTAAATGTCAAGTCTTTTAGCCATTGCACTGTAACACATCTTCACACCTGAGTATCCCACACTGAAACCATCAAGAGATATCTTTAATGAAGAAAATGAGATATTAGATGGGATTGGGTGGGATATATGAATATGCAAAGGTAGCTGTAAAGACACATTCTGTTTGGTGCTTTCTTCAACATCATATGAAACGGAGTTCACTTTGTTTTGGTGATCAGTGAGTGAGTCATTTGCGATACAGAGATCAAACCTTGTGATATTCCTTAAGAAAGTATTCCAATTCTGCAACAAAAACCAAACAGATATGTCACTAGAACAACTTATAGGAAATATCAAGAAGTTCATATACAAGAGGTGATGTACTGTTTCAAGGCATACCATTTTGAATGTAACATGTGGTGTACCTCAAGCATCTGCCCTTAGGCCTTTATTATTCCTTGTATTTATTAATCACATTGTGAAAGCTTCCAATTGGAACTGTTATACATGCTGATGGTAGCAATCTTTGTATTCAAGGAAAAGCACACAAAATATTTGAAAAACTAGTTAACAATGAGCTCAAAAATATTAGGTGCTACTATAGCGTGAGGTCTACATCCTGTTAGTACTACAGCGTAAGGTCTACTGCTGCATAATAAGGTCAAAAACGATTGGTTGGAGTGCTCATGTGACAAGTATGATACACAAAGTGTCACCCTTGGATTACCGTCAAGGCATTGTAATGCTTTGGGGTCTTCAGTTTGGTTTGGGGTTTTAGGTTTAGGGTTGAGCCTTGTTTAAGGTCAAAAACCCAAGGCCCACCAATTCTACACCCATGGTTTCTATTAACCCATTCAACAAAAGAGTTCGTTTCACATACTTCAATTCATTGTTCAGGTCCTGGGTTGTGGAGGAAAGTTTTTTAGCTCATTCAAGAAGAGTGTTAACCACTGATTGTTTATGCTGTATAGGATGTTCTGATCTAAAGTCAAGATATCTATCTGAATGGGTTGGCTTACGATATACTGCTGTAAGTAAGTGGACACTTGGCAAACTCTTAATCAATAGGTCTAAAAATGGAAGGCATCCTTTTTCCTTTTCCATAGTGAATTGGATGGAGCTTTCTATTGTGTTCGGATTTGTCTAGAATTCAGACAATTTTGATTTCTTCATGAATGCATACATTTTACATTTTATGTAGATGACACTTTTGTAAAGAATACAACCTATACTGGTTCTTACTAACAATCCGATCCCTGACTTAGCAAACATACAAAACTATCTGAGAGCCATGTTATGCCGTTTGCTATCAGCAATGAAAATACCTAACAAACATTACTAAAGAATAGCAAATGATCTGCAATACAGCTATGCATAGCGATTTCTCCAATGCTTTTCAACCAAAACATCTAACTCGGATAAATACAAAGACGAACTTAGCAAACTGCTGGTCGAAAAACTGTCAAACACACATTTGCAGACAGGCCTGCAGCAGCTGCAGGGTAGCCCACACCAGTAAAGTTGTCTTCAGCCTTGCCATTTGAAGTGCAGCTTAGCATTGCAAACTCTGTGCACCCCTTATGCAAATCAAGCTGCAGTGAGAACTCGCACAGAGCTAAGTCAAGCTTTCTGTTTGATCAAGCAAATTTGTTGAACATTTCTTTAGCATGTACTGGCATATCTGTGTGTATATAGAGCAGAGACAGCCCATTTGATCTGTCTTCCGCCATGGTTGACGTTAAACATGACTTCAAAATCTTCACCACACTAATGTTCTATCTGGCATGCATGAAATCACCAGAATTGTGACAGTGATACTGAAAAGGTCTTTTACATTCGCGAATCGGGGAGGCAGTTCTTTCAAAGGTCGTGCAATCTACATGTTTTTTTCCAATGAACATATCCACACAACAAATCTTTCAGTACTTGGAAAAGAACATCCTCATCACACGTAAGTACGTGTAGGTAAAACTTGCACACTTTTTGAAACGTTTTAGTACATATTTCAGAACACCGGAGTATGGAGCATAGCTTGAATGGCATTCTTGATTTATCTCCAAACACATGATTTATATGCATTAGCACTGAATCTAAATAGGGATACCAAATAGACCATCTGAAATACTGTTAAGATGTATAAGCTTTGTCATACGAGGCACGATAAACTGGAGAGGACACACTATGTGGACATGTTATGCTTGCATAGAGCATTCCACACAAAGTTTCTGCTTGTTGATAGATTGCAAGGTCGTGACCAATCCACTCTTCAGTGCCAGAGTCATGCAGCAATTGTTTGCCATACCTCTTCGATTCCTGTCAATTCTGTTGAAAAATCCAATCTCCCAACTGCAGCATTTGAGATAAATGAAGTGTTAACATCATAAGCTTCTTCGCACACGCCAAAGCAACAAAAAGTGCTCCTTTCCATTGACTTTAACAGAAGTCACTGCTTTTGCTTTGGCCTTGAATCAAAATTCAAGCTTGTTTCTATATTTTTCAAACCAGTTACAACTGACTGGAAATTGTTTGCAAATTGTATGATTGAATCATGCTGTTGCACAAATCTTGCATCATTGCATATGCTTAATAGCATTACTTCAATCTCCCCACGCCTTTTTGGTGAGTCGTTAAAGAAATTTATGACTTCACTCATTATACTCACCATGTTTCAGATTGGAACAAGTTCGCATGCATGGATCAAGGTCAAGTTTAAGCAATGGCTTGCACAGTGCATGTACACTGCAGCTGGAGATTTTTCCTTGATAATCGCCTGAACTTCATTTGATTTGCCTGTCATCACAGATGTTGTTCCTTGATTACAGCGTTAGATGTCACATAGCAGATGCAGAAACACAGTTGTTCTGCATGTGAGATGTCTGAGGTTTTGCCAGCTAGAATAGCAAAACAATTACACGTCAAGATTTCTTTCACTATCTGCTCCAAGGTTTCATTTCCACACAGATAAATCAGCTCCTTTTGAAATGTATGTAGCTTTCATTGATGTTTAATGAAATGATGAGACAATGCAACATCTCTGCTCTGCACTCAAAATGCTAAAAGAGTGGAAATTTCCTTCCATTCCCACAGTTGCACTGTTGAAGTGCAATTTCCCTGTCATCCCAATGCCCATGCAGCACTATTACAAGTCTCCCGCAAAGAAGAATAGTTTCAAGAAAAGGAACCAACCTCTCCCGATTCTGAAGCGCTGCTTTACGGTGTTGTTCAGACAGCAGGTATGCAACATCTACTGAAAAATCTGACAGACATTGTATAAACCTTTCTGCTTTTTCTTGCGACAACAAGTGATCTTTGATTTCCGTCTAGCAGTTGGGCCCTTGGTCAGGTAACATGAGCCAAAAACCTACCTCACTTGTGATGTCACTCACAAAAAACCCGAAACGCAAAACCAAAAGAAATTTTTTCAATGCAGACTTCAAGACTTGCAGAGTCTATTGAGGGTTTGAACAGCTCTCTAGTGCAATTGGCTGAGTAGCTATGCGGTTGGTAAGTCAACCAAAATACCCTTGGTTTTTCCCTGATTTCTGGGTACGATATATTCATACGCCGGCAGCCAAGCTGTTGAAGAAAAATACAAAATTGCATGCTAGCGAAAGCAGGAAAATGTTAATGTGACAAAGTTAGCAAAGGACCTTAATGTTGCAAGAACTACTCTGAATGACTTACGCAAACATAAAGAGAAAATAATATCCGAATTTGAAGCAAGGCATAATTCTTAAAGGAAAAGAAAGCGGCAGCATGGATTTGATGATGTGGATGAGCCTCCACTAAAGTGGCTTCGTAGCAATTCGCCACAGTCTGTGGCCATGGCAATGTCGATAAGTTAGACATAAACTGGATAAACCAGTGGAAATGGAGAACAAGCTTCATGCAAAATATTACATGGCAAAGCAGTATCTGTTGATGAAGCAGGTGAAGACAATTGGCATAAAAATTGTCTCCCTATTTTTTTGAAAGAATTCAAAACAGAACAAACTTTCAGTACCGATGAAACTGGACTTTTTCACAAATGCTTGACTGACTGAACCCACGTTTTCAAAAACAAAACTTGTGCTGGTGGTAAACACTCAAAATACAGATTAAGTGTGGTGGCCAGAATGGAAGATGAAAAATTGCCCCTTCTCATTATTGGCAAGGCAGCAAAACCATGATGCTTTTAAAAAACAAAAAAACTTCCACTCCACATCAATTAAACACAAAAGCTTGGATGACATCAACCATTCATGAAACCTGTGCTAGGAAACTTGACATAAAAATGAAAAACAACAGAAAAATTGCACTTGTTAACAAATGTATAGCTCACCATGCCTTGCATGGCCTGACAAATTTTAAGCTGCTGTTCTTGCCTCCTAACAATACTGCCAAAACCCAACCGGTGGGACATTTGTTGTTGAAAAAACACACTACAAGAAAAATCTAGCTGTAATGTACCATCTTGCTTTTGAGGAGAAGAAAGAATTTAAAATTAATGTTTTGGAAGCTAACAAGCTTCTCGATCAAGCTTGGATTTCAGTTTCTGAGAAATATATTCAAAACTGCTTTGCTGAAGTCAAATTTGCTTCAACATCACAAGAAAACCAAGAAACTGCCAGTGAGCTGAAAAATAACACAGTAGCAATTTGAGGCAGATTACAAACCGTGGTTTACGCTTGGGTCACAAGAGCTTTCAAGGGTCGCCAGGATCACAAAGTGTTCGTCTTTGCCATCAGCATGACTTTCTTCTTGAATCAAAATTTCTAAAGTGGATCGAACACTCTTGTAATCTAGACTGATTATGTCATCATAATCTGTTTCATGAAAGTACATTGCTCCTGCTGTGGAGCCTGGTTGAGGATAGGAATCCTCTGTCGCCTTACGTGGCTCACCTGACAGCGTAGTTTAGTGCAGCAGCAGAGTGCAACTAATTTACTCAGTTTCTTTGTTACTCCAACAAGCGATCTATACAGCATCTTTAACAGTAGCCTACTCAAGTTCTTTCATCGAATCGTTGTTTGAAAATGTTGCGTATATCAGCTGTGGGTGATATTAATAAGCAGGTAATTCCGCGCGTTTTGACATGTAAGAGGGCAGTTATACACTTTTCTGAGATGTATGAATTGCTGTAAAGTTTGCCTGTGGTTTTCGCTTATTTTTGGAAGGCATTCAGCTTACCAGGTGCACAGCCCGTAGAATTATAGAAAATTTGCTTTGTTGTTTTGCACTATGGATAGTTCGATTCAAGCAGGACCAAGTTGTAGGCCAAAGAAACAGTCATATATAAGAAGCAGAAACGATCAGTGGATGGGTTCTTTTTGGGGAGATTTGGAGTTGCGGACGTATTTGGAAAGGCATTGTGCATAATGTGCTCAAAAGAAATCGCTGAAGAATCACTGACACCAAACAAATTGTTGAGACACATGAATACTCACAAAGATGTGGCTTCACTAACAGATGAGGGAAGGAAGCTTGTTTTTAAGCATCGCTTTGAACAACTAACAAAGTTTCAAACGTTCTTGAGACAAACTCTCACAAAGAAGCAACAACTTGAGTTATTTTCATACAAGGCAGCTTATATTCTTGCCAGAGAAAAGCGACCATACGTGGAGGGTGAGGTCATAATAAAGCCCGTGCTTGAGAGTTTCGTTGAGATATTTGAAGGTGAGGTCTTTCAGAAGACAGTCAGAGATGCCATTACTGGAGTTGCTCTTAGTAATAATACGATAACTCGCAGAATTGAAAGTATGGGAATGGATTTAAGAGAACAGATTTACGAAGATTTTCGTTCTTCACCTTACACAGCATCGGCCATCAACGAGTCCACTGATATTACGTCGAAGCACAGTTGTTAGTGCATGGGAAATTTGCATGTGGATGTTGCATAGTAGAGGAGCTTCTTTGTTGTTTGATGTTGCATTCGACAACAAGGCATGATATTTTTAGCGCTGTGGATACTTTTTTCACAAAGAATCAGTTTGATTGGGGTCGTGTTGAGTGTTGCATCGACGGCGCTCGATCGATGATGGGAAGAAATATTGGATTTCAAGATATCCTTTAAAAGAAAATTTTCTCACATCCACATCAAACACTGCATCAATCACCGGGAAGCTTTGGCTTCTAAAGAGCTTTCATCTGTGTTCAATGAGGTGATGCAGGTAGTAATCAAAGTGGTTAATTTTGTGAAGTCCAGAGATTTGAACTGCCGACTCTTCAAGGATCTTT
>JGI24022J15233_10006278_pt1 | contig 12838 bp, 7 predicted proteins | sample Ectturendosymbi2_FD_15233 | JGI IMG/M metagenome (IMG submission 15233)
TGATTAGATCATACTGTCTGATTCTTTCCTGTTAAAAGATTCTTTCAATAGCCAGTTAGTCCTGACCTATGGTTATGTTTTTATGTAAATCAAGCAGCAGCGTTGGTGTGTGTCTTGTAATCCTAACAAGTAAAAAGTAGGTTGATAAATGAGGAACCTTGCACTAAAGAAAGCTTTTTTGGAAACTTTCACAATGCCAGGATTTGTAAAATACCATACTAAACATTCAAGTGCAAGTGGTTTGACTTTTAAAAGTGTAAAAAGTTTAACTAAACTAAAGATTCCATTGTGCTCTGAAAATAAGACATGTGCTTTGATCAGGGTTTTTTTTAAGGAAAATGTTAGGTACCTGGTGTGGACGTGTAGGTACCTGATTCTCTGATTCTAGGAACCTGATTATCTCTGATTCTAGGAACCTGATGATAATTTTTTCTGATTCTAGGGACCCGAATCGGGTCCCTAAAAAACCTTATAGGAACCCTGGCTTTGGTAATTGATTATTTTTTTAGCATTATCCAGTTTTTTCCTAGGTACTAAAATGCTTTGTTTGTTTCCTGACTGAACCAGAAATCATGTGATTCTCTACCTGCCATTATGTTTGTTTCATGACTTATTTCTAGAAGTAAATTTCACTTTGGTAAAAATAAACCTCACCATACTTCATTAGGTGGGCAGTGCATGCAGAAAAACAAACCAATTGTCTTGGATTTCATTTAATCAACTAATGTTCCACTTGGGACTAGGCTACAATTACTAATAGTTTTAAGTTAGAGCAGTGTTTTTTAAGGTGTTTCAGGGACCCAATTTGGGTCCCTAGAATTTCAAATCGGGTCTCTAGAATCAGAGAAATTAGGTCCCTACAGATCCAAACCAGGTTCCTAACCTTTTCCTTAAAAAACCCCTGGTTTAAGTGTTTAAATTTTTATCTGGTTTCATGTTAATTGCAGAGGAATTGACAAGCAGATGCCTAACCAGAAAACCACCTGGTTATAATAGATTTCCCTGCAGTGAAATTGTGGGACAGGGAGATTTGTAGACCCCAACTATTCTGCTTTTGGGCAAAATCATTTAAAACATGAAAGCAAGTATTGTGTGCATTGAGGAATCTTTTCAAAATGGTAGCTTTTCAATGGGTAAGACTTCTTTTCAATGTTAGCTCTACAAAATCATGAACATTTGCTGCATTAAATGCTTTTATGTTACACTTAAACAACTTATTATGAGATCGTTGAAAAAAAGACAGTATTGAATTAAATGTTTAGTTTTATAAATAATAATTAGCGTAAACTGCAAGCATTAATTTTTTTGTTAATTCAATTCTTATCTGGTTTCCAAGGTGGTAATTGTATCTTTGTATTATGTAAAAAGGTGAAATTGTAAAATTTTTTGAAAATTTTACTTTTGCGCATGAACATCGTCATATTCAGAGATAACGCTGTAGGTCTTGAATGTTTTGTCCCCCTATGTATATGGGATCTTGGGTTTAAACCATTTTAGTAATAATTCAACAGCTCAAAAAGTATTCATCACAGCTAAACTACTGTATGATGTTTTGCCTAAATTTATTTAAAGTTTGATTTTTTTTTCTAAATTCTGAAGTACTTAATGTGTAAGAAAGTCTGTTGATGATACTGAAACAAATCTTGCAAAGTTGCATTGCCTCTGGTGCAGATATATACTTTTAATGAAACTATTTTTTGTGCGTTTGATTGGTCACTGTGATTGCCACAAGCTGATTCAAGAGACTTAAAGGTGACAAGGTATTGATACAAGAAAAACATTTTTTGGCAATAGCACCATTTGCTGTGAATTAAAACATACGCTCAACATTACTGAAGTAGGAAAGCTTACAAACACTACCATGATATTTACATGCATTTAAGCATTTAGTACCCAAACACCTTAACACTAGCAAAAATTCCATAGCAACAGCTTCCCAGTTGAAAAATTGTGGATTTTGTTTGCTTGTCTAACAAGTTACATGTCATACCATTTTCAAAAAGAAATTTTCAGAAGCAATATATTTTCCAAGTTATTAGGTTAGCATGCCATGAAACCAATGTGTCAATAGTTTTGTTGAACTCCTTTTTCTCATTTGAGCTACCAAGTTTCTGAAAAGGTAATGAAACTTTTATTTGTAGAAACTTAAAAAAATTTTCCATCTTTTTCTTTAACTGCTATGCGGCAAATGAAAGCACAGCATACATAGTATACATCAAAACACTATATTTAATCCAAACCAATAAAAAAATTTTAAACGACTACCAGGGTGCCTTCTAGAAAATTTTCTAAAAATATCTGGAGTTTTTGTCATATGATTATAGCAGTATAGTAATTGGTTTTGCATGATAGCCATATTCCATTGGCATGCAAAGTACTTTTGTTTGTGCATGACTTACATATGCATTTGCTTTTGGAAATAGTTGCTTAAGTTGCTGTTTGCCTTATGTCAGGAACTACAATGCTTAAGAGTATCGGGTGGACACGAAAATAAAAAAATGGATGTCTGCAGTGCTTCAAGACCAAGTCCTCATTTTGAGACAAAAGCAAGTGGATCAGAATTCGAAACCGAAGCATACTTGGAATACAGACGGTTTGTATACATGCTGAGAATATTTTTGCAATTTTTAAATTTTTTTGTTGGGATGGAAAGGTTTCCATAACTATGTTACTAAACTTCCACTTGTTAAAACAATGTTTTGTTATGCAAATTTCTTCTGAATCAAGGTTTTGCACTAACTAATTTTGGAATATATGCATGAAATGTCTTTTAGTGCAGTGCTTAATTACCAGGTGAATGGTTCACCCCAGGGTAAATGAGAGGTGAATGAAATTTCTATCCCTAATTTTTTGTATCCTCTGGTAGTGTGCATTTATTGCTCTTTTCTACCCGACACATCAGCAATCATGAATAAAATGACAAACTTCAATCATTCTGACTTAGGGTTGCCAGATCACTTGAATTTGTTGAAACATTATTGAACAACAATGGGTACTTTTTACTGCACATTGGTTTAAAGATGGAACAAATCTACACGTTATTCTGTTCAATTACATTGTTTAATCTTGAAACTTGAATGTTCAGTGTAACCAACAGTTCAATAATGAATAAATGAACAATTTCACAACTGTTCAAGAACTTTCAAGGAAGCCCAAGGACAACAAAATGTGTTCAAACTTTTAAAGGATCAAGGACATAAGCAGTTTTGATAGCAAATTCAAGGAAAGTGCTTGGGGGTAAAGGACGTCTGGCAACCTCATTCTGACTTTACGTCAACAGCAGTCATCAAGTTACTGTACATTACTTCAGAAAATAGGTGCTATGGTGGAAGTAACTGCGTCTATGTCGTAACAGAGATAGACTTTACCGTGATATGTCAGGTTTCATTCGCTCGCAGTGTTGCCACTCGTAGGGAAGAATCCCTAGAGCAGGGATCTTTAGGCTTTTGTAGGGAAATAGGGAATCCCTACGGGAAAATCGCTATTTTGTAGGGATTCGTAGCTATTTTTGTGTTTAGAATTTTTATCGCTTTGTTTCTACCTTTGTGACGCTTCACGGACGTGTATGGTCAAGAAATATTTCTGGAATATTGATTGAAAAGTGTTCTTTTCAGGTATCTTGTGAATTCAATGCACAATTAGGCGCGATCGACCAACTGAGATCCGGCGATCGACCGGTCGATCGCGATCGACTTATTGGTCACCCCTGACTTGGACATTTACGAATTACATGGCGAAGCAAAAGAAAACATTTTGAAAAATTAAAATTCTGAAGCTGTTGGTGCTATCACTAATGAGACTTTTTCCTTGTTAATTGCAACTAGCTGGAGAGTTGCAGTGGATTATGCTTAGATTTATTGCCAAAGGTGCTAGCTAATCTTAGAAGACATTGAGATAATTAAAAAAAAAAAAATTGGCATGTGGTTATGCAGTGGTGCTTTCTGTAAACTTGTTTTATTTGTGATTTTGATCTTGCACTCTTAATTATGCAACGTATATGGTATCTCGTGTTTCAAGGCCAAATGTAGCTAAAGATGATTGCGTTTTTTGTTTCAGCTTGTGTAGGGAAATGTAGGGATTTTTCATTCTTATTATAGGGAAACTTGTTAACACAGAGTGGCAACACTGTTCGAATCTCAGTTGCGCTTTGCATTTTCATGTGTGAAGGCTACCTGCTATAATCGCAGTACCTTCGAAAGTTCATTTGCAATCTCGCGTGAAACCAAACACTTGAACAGTCATTAGAGTAGCCTCAGCAGCCGAAGTGCAGGCCTTGCCACTCGAAGTAGAGTAGCCAAATTATGCTAATGATATTAGTTTGTTACCAGTTTGATATTGCTTCCATTTCCAAAAACGTAAGTGCGTGTATATATCTGGTAAAACCTGCAAAATTTGTAAGAAATACGTGCGAAAAAACAAGTTGTTTTGATGAAAGCAAATGTAAATATATAGATCAAATCAATTAGACCCTGCGGTTTCATCAGCTTGCAGTAGAACCAGGTTTAAAAAAGGTTAGCGTTGAGAATAAGCTCACTTCAAAAATTGAAAGGTGAAAGTAGGCTGATGATTGTATCAAGAAGTATGGAATTTTTTTCCCAAAAGTGAAGAATCGAGCCATGAGACGTCTGCTCAATGCATGTCTTGCGATTTAAAACATAGCAACGAGCAGCCAGTGTTAGGTTCTTTCGAAACTGCTGAACTATACACAAAACGAACACGACATTCATCAAAACAAGTTCTTCAAGCAAGTGAATAAGTATTTTGTTCAAACAGCAAAATTCCCTTCAGTCATTAGTCGTAAATACGGTAAATGACCTCTTCTCTTTTTTTCAATTGGAGGACGCTAATGAAGCAAAAAAAAATTTTGGTGCGAAGCTGATCTTGTCGTCAAACCATGCTTGAAATCGCAGCCAATTTGCTGCAAGCATGCTTTGATAGAGCAAATACCGTTGTCCAACAGTGAACATTCGATGTACCATGATTATTGTTCTATCGGCCATACATTCACGAAAGAGTGGATGGGAATGCGGCAATCGATGGCAGGATGAGCGAAACCGAAAAAAGTTAGGAAGCACTGGTTTAATGGAACTTCTTAGCATTAAAATCATTTTAATTATCAAATTAATTAAAACCATCATAATTTGAAACGCACCATATTTCACTGAGCTTTGAGTCTTTGTTATGGGGTGAGCTATCACTATGAACTACGTGGTTTAAAACAACATTAAAAGATATGTTCTTAGTTAATTTTAACAATAACAAATAAAAAGCTCTCAGTTGCTTCACGGCTGTGGGACTGAGATGAAAGGTTGCGTAGGTGCAAATGAATGCAATTCATGATGTAACAGAATTAATAGACGGACCACAGCTGAGACTTAGATCCATCGCGCTTGTAACAATTAGTCTCGCAACAAGTTTAATCATTATTTCAAAGTTGAATAAGAGCTGATGATGCCTGCATAGTAGGCGAAATATATGCTCGGTAAGCATCAGTGTCTGCTTCATTTGCTTTCGAAAAAATTTTTCGATAGAAAACTGTTGTTTCAAAGGTATCTTTCTTCTTTACTTCTGGCTCACTGGTAGGCTGCTGCGATGCATTTCATTTATGCGAGTCTTGAAGAGAATTTCGTAATCTGTTAATGATCGTGCAACTGGCGAGGAATGGGTCGAATTTGCTCGAGAGAAGCACCGTTGTATCCTGACAGATGCAAGGCTTTAGAAACATGCAATCCAAAAACGTATTCCCTGATATTTTCGCCTGATGGCCAGAAATGTTGCGTGGTAGTTAATGCAATTACCAGTCACGTTTTAAGTGCGAAACCCATTAACCGCACATGATTCTAGCAGTGAACGAATCGTTCTACCAGGCACGCCTGACTGCTAGCACTTCGTTGCAACTGCATGCTTCGTAGATGGAGCTGGAATTTCTCCCTCGATCGAGTTTCAACTTCCGCGTGTTGGAAAGCTCGTATTGTGTTACGAGGCGGTCAAGTCGAGTGGCTTTCCGTTAACATCTGTTTGTAATGGGCTAGATCAGTGGTTTTTAAAAATTTCGCTGAATGGAGCCAAATCCAGACCTACGATATTGTCAAAGAGCCACACTAAACCCAGTCAATCGATACATTTTGTTTTATTGCAGAACAAGTCTGGTACACAAAATATTAGAAATGTTACTGAAAGCCGCAGTGGTGCTTGGAAGCCGTATGCGGCTCTAGTAGCCGCAGTTGAGAACCACTGGGCTAGAACCTATTTCAGAGAGTGCTGTAAGACTTACGCTGCACAATATAAAAAATTTGAAACAAGTTACAACAGTTAAGCAAAGACTCTTATTAATTATCACGCCGCACGAGTATAGGATTGTCAGCTGATCGAAGCCTGGGTTTTCATGTTTAAGTTCGCCAGGACAGTACGCACAATACAAATTTCTAAACGTATTGATTCAGGCAAAGGACCAAACTCGCGTAAACAAACAGACCATCTGGAACTACTAAGTGAACGTTATTTTACTGGTGCAGGGTCGTCGTTGACAGTGTTGCTGCAACCAAATCGATCTTTCCCTGCATTGTTATGCACGAAATTTATCTAGATGTGTCCAGCTTAACGCCGAGTGGTAATTAGAAGAAGCAGAATTAAAACGACCTCGCTAGCAATCGAAGTATTTGCCAAAGAAAACTGCAATGTATCCAGTGTGTATTTGTGTCAACAGTCACCTTTATTTTCTTGTTCCGACCTGTTACTTTTGGATGTTGGTGCGGTACACGCTCGTGGAATCCTACCACAATATATTGTAACTCGCTAGCTCACGCATCAACGATGTATTGATGGCGATACGCGGCGTAGCCAAGGGGCAATTGGAAGCTCACGGTGGAGTGCATTTAGTTATTTGAGTCGAGACTTAAAACATGGTGATGTTGTGACAAAGAGAGTCCAGAATCCTTGATACGCACCTGGTTAACTCAAGGCGAAAACCATGTCATAGCTGACGCTGCTTATTACACACGTAGCAGAACACTTCCTGTTCAGTGTGCATTATTTTGACCGACTGCGCAGATTACCTGCGCAAGTTGGACCGATGTCATGCTCTGATTAGGCCGACTCCGCTTTGATATGCGTCGTGGCCTCTGCGCGGTATTGAACCGCTTAACTTCTATTCATTGCAAAACAAAAATCCCGCTTAATCACTGCGCTCCCAGTTTTAAAAGAGCGACTCAAGTGTAAAAACAAAAAAAAGAAAAAAAAAACAATTTCGAGAAACGTTGTTTAAGCTGATCGGAAAGCGGTCTTAGAACTTTGTGAAATTTGGTAATGTTCAACGAACAGTTGCATGCTTGACAGCAGGCATCATTAGCTATGTGGCATGCGTTTCTTTATCTTCTGTTATTGCCCAAAATAAATGTCAAGCATCATCCTTGCTGACGGAAAACAATAAGGTATAACCTCACCCTGATTCTGATTCTGATACTGTATCAGACAAACAGAAAGTGGAAGGACGTTATCGTCTATAGTAGTTAATCTTTGTTGATTAAGAAAAGCATGCGGTTAATTTATACAGCGCAATGAGTGCAGCGTGACATGTTTTAGCTCCACCCATTTCTGCACCTTTCTGACTTCACCCTTTTTTACTTTCCAGACGAGTATTTGAACAACTTGCTGAAGAATATGAAAATGAGAAGCAGAAAACCGCCTCTGGCGCAATTGAAGAGGAACAGAGNGACCATTTGCCCCCGGATTTNCATGCATCTTATGACTCAGCGTNCGGCATTANCGGCTATAACATAAATGACAATGGTAGTGAACCACTGAAATTTTCAGCAGACCTGCAACCCACCTGGGACGACTCAGATTTAAGATCTGAAACATACACCTTACCTTCGGACGACCAAGGCAGCCATGCCATCCCCTGGCAAACGAGGCATTCGCCGTCAAAAGAACTTACGAACCTGAGCAATTCAGTCAACGCTTTGGACAATACGAAAAATGGAAAAGCTTTAATTACGTGGTCATCATTTGACGATCGCATACAAGAAGCAGAATTGGAAGAGTCGAACGATTCCCTGACAGAAAAAAAGGACAAAGCCCGTGAACAGATGCAGAGATCGTGGAGGACTGGCCGAAACTCATTCCAGGTATGTGTCTCATGTGTCAATTATGCTACTACTGTCAGTTTGATTAACTTTCCTCTCAGGTAAAAACTGGCTTACAAGTGTCATCACATGTGGATATTTGCGCGACGCGACACTAATCGATGCATTTGCTCTTAATTTTCAAATGGAAAACTTTACGGAATTGTGCAATGTCGAGCCACATAACTCTGACTTCTTCTTGTGTGAGAGCAGCGGTTCAAACAAAATCCACAAGGTCCGCAAGCCGTTTAGGTTTGTTGATGTTAGGGGGACGCAGGTCTTCTGGGCAGTTAGGAGTGCGGAGGATGTTACAATCGAAGATTATATGATTTGCCCACTACTCCTCAGCGCCGCAGATGTATCTAGCATGCCTCAGCGGTACAAACATGTACCAAAGCGGCCGACGCCATCTCTTAACCTATTTAGTGCTATCCACAGACTCCGGGGAAGCAGGCGGGAGGCAAACGGCAGGGGGAACCAAAACCTGGGCCGGTGGTCATCGCGCTGACGACGCTGCTTATTTGATCAAAGGCCGGTGATGATAATATACTTGTAACGGTAAATACTTTGCTGCTATTTCGTCGGCCATGGTGGACAAATGCTGTGCTATAATGGAGGTCCACCTTTGACGCGTCATATCGGGCGTATTGTGTACACGTGCGGCCAGTTGTATACTTGCTCAAAACAAGTTTTCATTCAGTTGGTTTCTTCTCAAAAAAGAGAGTATCTCCAAATGTTTAGCAAACATTCTTTTGTTCACCCTGCGATCACACCACTGCAGGGAGAAAATAACTTGTTGAATCATACCGCCATTGTTTAATCACAGTGACCGCGTATTTGAGTTCACAGGAGATGATGGCGTGATAAAAGTGAGTACAATTGCTTCATAGAAGATAAAGTTCAGGCGTTTTACGCGTGATCACCGAACGTCTCTTCTTCCATGACCTCACATTGTATATTTCGGATGCTAATCTACATCATTCCAGTTATGCGATATATTTCCTACTCGTAATGGTTGGCCTTCAGTCTGCCACCATACGCAACCGNCCAGAGTGTTTCTACATACTTTGAGAAACACTGTTACAGTGATGGCCAAGCTATCAAACAAAAATGCGGGACNAATTTACCAGCTTTGGTCAAGAATAATTTTTCTGATGTTCCTCTTCGTCTCAAAATGACTTTCAATTAAAGCTTGCCATTGTTTTGGTGGTCACTGCTTCTTTTGCTCGGCTTTGCGAATGTTTTGACTTTTTTCGGATGTTTTCGAGAACATTGGTTTTGTAAGTTTTGTGATCGCTTTTTTGTAAACAAACGTGGTTTTGCATTCGTCATGCAAGAAGTAAGTTTGCGCAGTTTATATATATACAGTATAAGAAAACGGCCAGTCATCAGTAAATAGTTTTTGAACGAAACTTATAAGCGTTTTCCTAACGATTGAAGGTAAGTACTTCAGCATTCATTGTATTATGCTAAAAGCAATAGTGCTGTCATAAGCGTAGCCAAAGGGGCCATGTTGCCCCCCAAATTTCTGGCATATCTTTTAACGTTTTGTGTTCGAGACGCGTGGTCCCAAACCAAATACTGTTGCTCGCTTAAGTTTCAAATATTTGCCCCTCCAAAAATTTGGAACAGCTACGCTATTGAGTGCTGTATTTCATAAATCATTTCACCCTTTTGGTGGCTAAAGTTACGCGGGACGACTTTTGTCACCCAGGCGCTAGGCGACTTGTGTTCGTGTGTAGCCAACCTGCTTTAGGAGCGTGAGTGCAAACCCTGGTAAAACTGTGAAACGTGAATTCGCTGCAGAAACTTGTATAAGCGCTAACCGTACACCGTCAGTTTGGAACTCGCCCGCCGTCGCATCATCATGCTCATGCACCAGCAGCGAAGACGTGCAGACACGACGTGCTGGAATTACAAAGTCGTGAATGTCACATGCTACAGAGCTGGTGTTGCATTGCGCTGAATTCATACCCTGTGAATCGCATGACAGCAGAATTGTTGCAGTAGCTTGATGTGATTGATTACGCTAAACATTAATTTTGTGGTGGTGAAATGATTGCCTATTGCAGTTAGGTGATATCTTTTAGCAAAGCTGCTCACAAGTCACCAAACTGCTGTGAGCAACAATAGAAGTATCTTTCAAGTACACTATGCTAGAATGGCGCACGTTACGTCAGCGCTCTGAACTCTACAAAGGCAGACTGTGTGTGAGCTGTCTAGTCACGAATTTCCGATGTGCTTGACTGCACGCGCTTTCGCTAAATTTCTCGGTGAGTTTCAAGTGGCGTCATCCGCGCTGTCAATATTTCACGTTTAAATCGATCTATGGCAAATCCAACTTCGTTAAGACTTGCCGCCGCAAAGAGCTATAGTGTATGTGCTCACTCCAACTGCCGTTGTGTTTTGTTAAAAGGGTTGTACTCTTTACAAAAACACCCATCGTTGACATTTGTTTAAGCAATAAAGTGGGTAGTTCTGCCCGTACTTGGGTTTGCAGGCTGTTGCTACATGTTTGTTAGTGCATTGTCCGGTCCTAGTTTGTTGCACCATGCGGATTTCTTTTGCTCAACGCAGTTGGACTTTGGCTTCGCTGGGATGGCTCGCTAGCGCAGCATTTTAAAGTTGCCGGGCGCTTGTAAACTAAAGGGATCGGCACGGGCTTGCGTTTGATTCGCTTCTGCTAGCAANTGCGATGTTTGACCTGACTCTTCTGTGCAAATATGACACATCTTCCCGTTCTTGTCAGCANACAAGGACATTTCAGTTGTAGTGATTGCCAAAGTGCAATTCAGATTGTGGGAGTGGAAATAAGATCTGTGTTATGGTAAAAACTTAACGTATTGCAGTCGATTACAGGAAAAGTCAGTGACTTTGATTTAGGCAGCCACAATCTGAGACGTGTAGGTTAATAGTGGAAGAGCTAAGAAACAAGGTTGTGATAACGCATACCCGTGGATGATCGATATAATTGGCGACTATCGTGACTGTGCTTCTTATGTAGAAGACTTTGTTACGCTTTCCCTCTGCTCAGCGGCAACGAAGTATCATGTACAAGGATCTGCGCCAGTTTCGCAGACCTGCCGACTTGCCTTTTGGGAAGCGGCAGCTTGCAAATTGAGATTAGAGCATTGTTTGATCTGCTGCAGTCTCCTGCGGTCGTTTGTTTTCACTGCAAGTTGAGTAAACACCGCCTTCTTCCCCGTTTTGTTATGTGCCACGTTACGGGAACGCACTGTCAGCTGATGAAATAGAGCAACTGCGTTCTATCAACGGTCAGCGCAGCTCATGTCTGTGAAGAGATGGCCGTTGGGATTCAGTGATTTAGCCACGCAGAAGCGCGGATTTTGCATGTTTTGAAAGTTTCAGATGGTGTATCTTGCGATAAATGCTGTTCCATAGCGTAACATGGTGCTTGACAGTTGTATTGTTTTCGACAACATGCGCAGGATGCTTAGTGTCTTGTTTTGTGGAAATGCTGGAGGCAAGGGTCCAGGATGCCGAGTTAAATCGGCATACACCTGTTACGCATCACACGGACGCTGCAGTTTGGTTGTACCGCAGTTACGAAGAAGATATATCGCGTGCCGGTTTAACGTTGCGAGAGATCCTCGCGTGCCTTCGGCGTCGTGATAAAGACGACACCAGGCTATCGCAGCAGAGCCATGTGCAGGACAGCAGCGCCGTTGGCGCGTTAGAGAGCAATGAAAAAAAACACGCTTTATCCCTCCGAGAGGTATGTGATGTTTGAGCAATGTTAAGATTGGAATCGGTAAAATATTTACCGAAGGTTTGGTTAACAAATACGCAAACACCCTCGTGGTACTTCGGTTTGAAGTTTGGTTTGGCGCAGAAACATAAAATAGAAAAAGGCGACATCAGTGTTATTTTTCAGTACCAACATGCTGTTGCGTTCTCGCAACTGGTGTGATATTCATCGATCTTGTCCCCGCCTATGCAAATGCTAATTTTATGAACAATTGCTGGTGGTGTCGTTCGGTTCGGCCGTTCTCGGCAGAACAACGGACTCGGCCATGTTTTTCCTTGTGTTGACGATTTGATGAAAGCAAAAATTGCGTAAGTGCCAGCGCCTGCTGGTAACAAATTGTTTGTTTTGATAACACTGGTTGATGGATTTTGAATCTCGTGATTGATTTGTGGTGTTGTCGAGGGCAATGCAGGGTAACGGCGCAATTGCTTCCGTTAATTCAGTTTTTTTTAAGGAAAATGTTAAGTATCCGGTATGAACCTTCAGCGACCCGATTTCTCTGATTCTAGGAACCCGATGATAATATTTGCTGATTCTATGGACACGAATCGGGTCCCTTAACCACCTTGAAAAACCTTGGTTAATTGCTCATGTGGTACCACGGCATCGGCGTTTTTGTTCCCATATATGGTGAATTTTTTGATAGAAAAGATCCCAACCATCCGCATTAACTACAGCAAGACGGATCTTCGTTTTGATAAAGCGTTCTCCAACCTATTTCAACCCCGCACCTCAGCGCACCATCCACTTCGTAGAACGCTGGCTCCAGAGCGGCTTGAAACACGGTGCATGCAGTGGTGTAGCCAGCCCAAAAATTTTCGGGGGCCAAAATATTTGATTTTAGTCGAATAACACTATTATGTTTAGAAAAATCGCCTCTCAAAGCACAAAATAACTACATTTTCTAAAAATTTGTGGGGGGACGTGGCCCCTTTGGCCCCCCCCG
>JGI24022J15233_10006282_pt1 | contig 12836 bp, 7 predicted proteins | sample Ectturendosymbi2_FD_15233 | JGI IMG/M metagenome (IMG submission 15233)
GAGGCATTGTACCTGCTTCTTTTGCTGTTTCCGGTGGTGAGGGTGAAGCTGCGATTGCTAACCATCTCCGTGATCATGTGAACCATATGTCTATCAGGCGGCAATTGCAGCAGCTTGCAGGTGAGGCCGTGGTGCCATACAGTGTCGTAGGCTGCTGTGAGGTCGACAAACACAGCTCTGGCCTTCTTTTTAGCCAAAAAGGTATCCTCTATGTCCTGTGTCAACAGGGTGAACTGCTCTATGGTCGACCTCCTGTGTCGAAAGCCTGACTGCTCCCGAGGGAGCAATGGGTTGATGATTGGGTCAACATGAGTGTAGATGAATCTCTCGAGGATTTTAAAGGAGACACACAGCAGGGATATGGGATAATAACTCTTTGGGGGGAGTATGAACTCCAGGAAGATGGAGTCCAATCCCAGGGATTTTCCTGGCTTCAGGCGTCTGAGGGCAGCAGCAAGCTCCTCCAGCCTAAAGGGTTCAGAGATACTGTGACCCTCAGATGTTGGGATCTCCCACAGGTCGGAAAACTCCTTGTTGACCAGCCTGGTGGACTTGCGATCCCCAGTCTTGTGTGCCCCGTTCTTCACAAGTTGCAAGACGATGGAGTTTGCCGAGATGGGGCACTGGTGAAAGGAGCGTCCAGACCTGCCAGTTAGTTTGTTGATGGTTCTCCACACCTTGCTGATAGAGTGCGAGAAGTCGATGGAATTTACTGCTTCCTCCCATCGCTTCTGCCTGAGCCGAGACAGTAGGGATGAAGTGGCTCTGTCAGAGTCAGCCCCATTGGGGCTCGGATGAAGGAGCGATAGTGGGTCTCACACTCTCTGTCCCAGCATGGCACTAGTTCTTCAGGCCATGTGGAATACATTGTTTGGCCGCAGAAAGTAGGCTCTCCCAAAAATTCTGGTATGCCCTCTCAATATTTGAAGCGTGTGGAGGTGGCAACCTCTCAACTGATTCATCTGTGAAACGCAAAAGCGTTTCCAATCAGCCTTGCCGAAGTTCCAACGCTTCACCGGATCGCTGTGAGCAGGAACCTTGAGCTTCGGTGGCGTTATGAGGAAAGGCCGATGTTGTAACCGCGGGAATTTTCCTAGGACACGTATGCCTGGCAGTCGGCTGTCCTGGCCGAAACTCACGAAGTCCAGGTCTGGGTTGGTGCCGACGTTCCATCGGTGAGAGAAGAAGGTGGCTGTTTCCTTTGGGTTATATAAGAGACCAAGGTTGTTGGATGTTGTCCAGAAATCTAGGCCGTCACCATCAGGGAATGTTGTCCAGGAATCTAGGCTGTCACCATCAGGGGATGTTGTGTTGTAACCCTAGTTCGTTGACATGTTGGCAGTTGAAGTCACCAACACACAGACTGGGGTGTGGGAACGTCGGGATGGCCGTTAATTAGTGTGAATCGCAAGCGTGGAGGTTTGTAGACGTTAACGGTCTGATATCCTGCAACGTCTACGCACAATCACTCAGTCTCTGATTGTTCTGGAGACTGATTGACCAGTGACCATTCCAACCGCTCATGGACAAATGTGACAAGGTTGTGGTTCCTGCTCAGGACTAACCCAGCTAATGAAAAGTTGGGGATTACTACTAGCTTATCTGTAGTTGTGCAGTGGGTCTCCTGTAGGACGACGATGAAGGCCTTGTTCTTATAAGCTAGCTGCTCAATGACAGAGATCTTGTCTGCGGTAAGCCCTTCGGTCTTCAGCTGGAGTATGTTGGTTGTGGGTCTTCGGTAGCATTTCTGCTGCCGCGCCCTGTGGGCGTTTTATGACCTACCCCATGGCAAACACATGCAGTGCGGTAGCAGTGGTTGCACTCATGTTGACAAGTTTAGTTGACATTTCAAGCAATGTCGTACAGGAGGGCCACATGAAGGCACCTGTCATCTTCCCAAGTGGGGGGCAGTAATACTGGTCAGTACGCTGGAGACAGCCAAAATCAGATCAAACCCACACACAGGCCAATATGTTAGTAGAGTTCCCTCTGATCACAGCCATGGACAGACACTGGTAGAACCACTATCACTCCCTGGCATCACTGAACATATCAATAAGTTTCTTTGCGAGGCTGCTCAAAAAATGGACAGTAGACTTACTGTACACACCAGTGGTTTCGATTGTGACTGGTTGAAAGTGGTAATTGTTAAGGAGGCCATTTATATACTCATTTCACTTTTGTTGCTCACATATTTATTTTTTTGAATTATGGCCACCTGTGAGTCTAAGCTTTTTCTATTGGCAGTGGCTATAGTACCACCCATGGATCTTTAAATTTAAAACCTTATTCGACCACCTCTTGTAATGTGACAGTAATGCACGAGGAGAATGCAGTAGGTTTGGTAGAAACATAGGTAAACGCAAAAGGTAAACCTAAAACCTAGCCCTAACCTAACGGCAATGCTAACCGTTAAACGTAACCCCTAAAGCAAAAGTTTGGAAAGTTTTGAAAAAAGTAAACAAAACTGGTCCCACAAATTGAAATGTGCAAGCAGTCACTATTACGAAAACATAAGGCACCAAGGAGAGAGGTGAAACCACAAGGCAGACTTGAAACATATCCATTACACCACCAGGACGACACTACTTGCTTGACAAACTGACCGCTTTGTTCAAACCATGTCATACGAGACGGTATAGTGGAATGAGATTTGAAATAAGAAGATCCATGGGTGGTTCTGTAGCCACTTCTTTTCTATTTTTTGCATTGCTTCTGTTCTGCTTCCACATTCTGCTGAGCCTAGCCTGCTTCCACATGTCTGTTTTGCTGTATTTCTACCAGGTATGCTCATAGAAAATGGTTATTATTAATGCACGGCAGGGTTGATTGATTTAACTCATCTGATTTAAATCAGTGATTTAAATCATGATTTGAATCAAGCAATAAAAATCATGATATAAATCAAACAATAAAATTTAAAAAATCATGTCATTTTAGAGATTTTTGTGATGTGTATGACACATTTAATTAGCATTCTGATAGGTTTTCACATAGGCTATACAGTGTTAGTGTAGAAGGCAAAGAGTTCTTATGACGACACATGTTAAAACCACTTTAAGTTTTATCAATCATAGAAACTGTGAGGTCACAGATTCTGTGTCATTTAACTGCAGAAATTACATGTGGACTGAAATCACTAACCCTTGCAGATTCAGAGGTCATAACTGTTAGAATGCCACAAATTTGAAAGTGTGGACTGGCATAAAGTGAAAGTTGCATTTAAATTCCATGAAATATGAAGGCTGTTGACTATTAACATAGTCATAGTTCACATAGTTTTGATTCATGAAACATATATATTATCTCATAGGTTTAACATTTGATGCGTGTATGCCATGAGTGTCAACAAAATTACTAACTGGCAGTTTCAGTATTGGCATTTCAATAAATATTTCATTTTGTACACTGGCACTGGTGTTATGAACTTATTTGCATTAAGGGATGTTGCATATGCGCAAAAAATTTGAATGAATGTTGAGCTATTTTTAGTCAGGATTGATTGATTTAAATCATTACATTTAAATCAGTGATAAAATATATAAAAATCAAGCAAAAATCATATGCAGTTTTGAAGCTTTCTGTGATTTGTATGGCACATTTAGTTGGTATTCTAATCGCTTTCACATATTGTTGAAGAAGCAGCGACTTCTTATGACAACACAAGTCATAAAATCAAAAATTTGTGAATCATACCAACTGTGAGGTCCCAGATTCTATGCCAACTAATTGCAAAAATGATATGTGGACTGAAATCACTAACATTTGCAGACTCAGAAGTAAGAATGCCACAAGTGTGAAAGTGTAAACTGGCATAAAGCAGGCCTGTAGCCAGGTTAGGAGGACAAAATAAACTGTTAGTGGAGCAAGATTTTTGTTTTTATTACGGTATGTTTCAAACAAACTTTTCTTCTGGGCACAACAAAATTTAAGGACATTGACCCTGAATCTGCCCCCATGGCTACGGGCCTGACTTGAAGTAAAACTTACATCTAATTTCCAGCAAATGTGTATGCTGTTGATTATAGAAATAGTAGTTTTAAAACATTTTCGATTCAGATTTATAATACACATGTTTTAGGTTTTTACCATTTCATGCATGTAAGTAAGTTGTATTTTGTTTTGTACAGCAGTGCTGGTGTTATGCATTAATTTGCTTTAAGTGTGGTGAGTAAGTGCAAAGTAATTTTGAATGAAAGTTCAGCTGAATTCTAGTTGTACAAGAAGAAACAAAGCACAAAAAAGATACATTAAAACAAACTTTTTAAATTCAAAATTACTACTTGTTAGTAGTGATTTAAATAAAAAAATCCGATATTTTTGATTTTTTGAAAAAATCATGATTTTTATCAACCCTGATGCACGGCCACAGTAACTTATATTTTAATTACAAAGCACATCATAAATTTTTATCAAAGGCTGCAAGGTTGTGCACCCCTGCTTTAGATCCACCAGTCACAAACAATGACAGCTTGCATGTGGGCACTGTGCCTGCAGCACTCTTTGTTTTCATGTAGTATTTTGTTTTTAGATCAGTTTATTGTTTTACTTTGACATTTAATTTCATATGCAAAAGGTATGCTGACAATGAATGTGTCCTCCCTGCACAAAACTTTGTTACAATATTGAACATCTATTTGTTTTTATTAAGGAAGCACTGAAAATGATGAAAACCTAAAACTTATAAGCTATGAGCGCTGAGCAAGCTCAATGACAGTTCTGGTATCACTATAGAAAAGTGTAAGAAGGATAGTGGCCTGTCAGTCAAGCACAGCCAATCTGGCACAGCTTTGGGTTTTCACAGTGCTGGACTGGCATGTGCGGAAGCAATGTTTTCATGTTGTTGAGTGGTGGCTGGCAGCAGTATTGTTGTGTTTATCTTAGTGCTGGTGAGAGGAATAGTTAAATTGTAGACTGTAAAGCTTTTCAAAGCACTGTGATATGACACATTGTAGTAAACTTTTGATATGTCTTACTTGCAGTAATTACATTTAGTACATTTATTTTTTATGTAGTAAAAAATTAGGTGAAAAAATACGAGTGAAATGGTCATGGCCTCGCACCTTCTTGCGCAAGGTTTTTTGAGTGTGAGTGATCTGCAAAAGCTGGAGCCGTCTCAATTGTCACTTGATGAAAAAGTTGCCATTAAAATGACAGGTCGACCTTTGCCTGACATTGAAATATCACAACTTGGAGTAAGTAACAATAAACGGTACAAACGTAGTTTTAATTCAGAATGGTATGAAAAGAAAACATGGCTCTGTGGTTGTGAAGTGAGAAATGCACTATTTTGCTTTCCGTGTTTAGTTTTTGGAGGTGATACAGCTTGGACAAAAGATGGTTTTACCAACATAAGCAAAATGAAAGAAAGATCTGAAAAGCACGAAAAGTCTAAAAAACATATTGAAAATGTGATTACAATGTCACTTTTGGGCAGTGTTGGTGTTCAAGCTAGACTAAGTGAGGCCTACAAACTTTCTATCATTGAACATAACAGGAAGGTAAAGAAGAACCGTGAAATTTTATCAAAGATAATAGACTGCATTACATGTTGTGGACAATTTGAGATTTCCTTACATGGGCATGATGAAAGTGGTGATGAAAAAAAGTTTGAGTCAGAGTTACACAAACACTTGGAAAGTAGTACAGTGTTTAAAGGCATTTCCAAGACTATTAAAAATGATTTACTTGACTGTCTGTTGCATGTATATCGAGATCATGTCAAAAAAGAGATTCAAGAAGCTTCATTTGTAGCTGTAATGGCAGACGATACAACAGATGTTTCAGAACACACACAGATAGTAATTGTTTTAAGGTATGTGCTGAATGGAGAAATATCGGAGAGGTTTTGGGGATTTTTTAATCCAGACAATCAAACGGCTGATGGCATAGCAAAATGTATTCTAGAGCAATTGGACACAATCCTTCAAGGAAGTACAGAGAAACTAGTCGCTCAGACATTTGATGGTGCAATTGTTATGAAAGGCAAAAAAAAAGTTATCCAAGCCAAGGTAAAAGCAGTTTATAACAATGCACATTTTATTCACTGCTATGCTCAACAACTTAATCTGATTATGAAAAATTCAGCAAGCGGTGCACAAGACTCCAGAATTTTCTTCTCAAACCTTTTGAGCATTCCAGCATTTTTTTCAAGGTCCCCACAGCGTTTGTCCCTTCTTAATAAACACATAGCTGCCACTGTTCCATGCCCATCACCTACAAGGTGGGACTTCCACTCGCGTATTGTGAACAGGGTTTATGAAAATTTGCAGTCTCTAAAAAGCTGCTGTGAGGAAATCCAAGCCACATGCAATGGACATCAAACCATTTCAGAAGCAACTGGAATTTTGCACATCTTGAGCAATGATACATTCATGTTTTGGTTGAAGCTTTTTCATAAAATTATGCCTCATGTTGAGAAAATATATGAACAAATGCAGTCTCAAGAAATTGACATCTTCAGCATACATGAAAAAATAGCAAATTTCAAAGCTGCTATCCAAGAAATAAGAAATTCTGAGCACTGTAAAAACCCTTCAGTGACACTAATGACTCAAGCAAAGGAACTGTGTGACTGTATATCTGATGATATCGAGCATAGATACTCTTTTTCTAAACAGTTGGTTGCAGCTAAAAAACTATTCAACAAGAAGAATTTCGCAACTTTCAACATCAGACTGCCTGTAGAAGAGATAAAGATAGTCACTAAAGAGTATCCTATGATTGACAAAGAGAGACTTGAAACTGAACTTGGGGTGTTCTTCAGCAGGCCTGATCTGCATGATTATGACAAGCTAATTGATTTGTTGAAATTTATTCTGGAAAATAATTTGGATGATGTTCTTGGTGAAATAACAAAACTTGTCAAAGTCCTTTTGACAATTCCTATGACCACCACAGAGCCTGAACGCTGCTTCTCAATGCTGAAAAGAATAAAAACATTTCTGAGAAGCACTGTGAACCAGGAAAGTTTAATTGCACTAGCAGTGATTTCAGCAGAAAAAGCCTTCTTTGACAGTACGCCAAACATCAAAGAAAAGGTTATTAATCTCTTTGGTCAAACTAAAGCAAGAAGAATGGATTTCACTTTCAAATAAAATCAAGTTGGGCTTCAGACTTTATTTAAAAGGTGACTGTTTCTTGTTTCAGCGTTGTTTAGGACATGAGAACTCTTCAGATTGAAGTTGATTTTCATTGTTATAAGCAGAGCTGTGGAGCTGGAGTTCAAGCAATTTTGGATTGCTGGATCTGAGCCAAAAACTTTCAGATAAGTGGTTCTTAACCAGGGGTATAGGGGTATGTGCACTCCAGGGGGCGTCAATAAATTTTCACTTCCAGGGGGGTGTGAGCCCTTAAGTGCTGTACAACATTGAAAGTTTGATCAATAAATTTACCAAACAATACATTTCCTTTTACAACTGATTTATAGCCAGGGAGGTTTGAAACAAAGGACAAGTACTTAAGGGAGGCATGGTAAAGAAAAGGTTCAGAACCACTGTTTCAGATAATGGAAGCTGGAGCCTGAAGTTTGGGTTCCAGTGTGGATCAAGCGAGTTGTATAAATAATATAATGTTTCATAGTTTTCAATGGACCAAATTGTTCCAGAGCTGGATCCAAAAACTTCTAGGTGTTGGAGCTGGAGCCAAAAATTTAGATGCCTGGAGCCAGAACCTGGATTTTGAGATCTGGCTCCACAGCCCTGGTAAAAATGCCATGCTGTTAATTGTACTTATGATGCTTGAAAAGCTGATGGGCAAACCTCCAGTTCTTTATGACAACTTTTGATTTGTGGTAGGCCTGTGTGTTGTATTTTGTTTCAGCTCGTCTTTTCAATATGAACTTGAAGTTGAAAGATTGTATCTGTGCAAGTATTGTTGCTAATGCAGTATTTTAAAATTGGTTCCTTTGTGATGTAGATTTTTTTGTGAGATTTTGGTTATGAAAGTCTTTTTAATATTAATAATATATTTGTTACAAACTTGTGGTCCATATTACCAGCACGCCGCACAATCAAACAACACAAGAGCACAAAAAATGGTTAGTTCTAGTGCATTCCAGAATGTGTTTGCACACGAACAACACTGATAGGAGCAAACACTTTAATAGCGCCCCACCTTTAGCATCATTCACCCATCATAATACAGGGATCCAGTAGTGTGAGAGAAATGAAGGCATTCCAACATCAGAACTTTGAGGTAAACATCTCAAATGATTTTCAACGCATTTATCTTGAGATTGACAGCCAGTTAATTTTCCTGAATTTTAAAGCAAGATTTGGAGATTAACAGGAATTCTGCCGGGACCGACGAAAAAGTGACGAACTAAGCGAATTGACGAATTAGACGATGACGAAACGATGAACGAGACGAATTAAACGATAGACTGTATTTGATGCCTTCAAACGCGAATCAAGAATGATGCAAAAAAAACTGCAAAACCGAATGACTTTTTATTGTATTTGTTGTCTGGTGACTGTTGAAATAATTGAATATTGTTTAGAGAAAATTAGACGTTCCACATTACAAAATCATACCAAAAAGAGAGCGTAACATAGGTAGAATCTACCGTAGTGGCAATGAAAATAGGAAGATAAATTTATTGAAAATGAAGTCACATCTCAGGTTGATAGCAATGAGATGATCAGAGGGTTCCAAGCATTTCATCACGCAGGGTGTTTCTCTTAGGCAAGTGGTCGCAACTTTCGGTGTGTGAACCAGCACTGTTTCGTACGGGTACCATTACTTCCAGACTCTAGTTATTTCTAGGCTCGTAATGCTTTTTTGCCGGCCGGCAAGAAATCTTCTAATGAATAAATTCTTAGTTTTTTCACTCGGTAATACGTCGCTGCGACTAGCCAAAAATCTCATGCAAACCAGCGCAAAATCTTATGAAGTGTTCGCAGTGAAATTTGCCTACTTTGTCCACAAAGTTGTTAGGCGTCATTTGTCGGTAGTGCGCAAGTGCTTTTATCATTTGCAATTTCACCAAACTTTCATTGTTTTGCCTTTTTGCCAGCATGAATAGGTAGATCAACCACTACTTCAAAGTTCTGGTACATATAAGCGTAAAGCACACTTAAAACTGCACTGCAGCTTAACTAAAAATACTCTCTATTTGCCTATTACATGCCAATGTATGCTTGCCAATTGTAGATCAAATACACACAGACTAGTACGAAGTGCTTACGAATTGCTAACAATAATGCCTACCGAAATACTGTACGCATGACATTCCCAGATATGTGAGTGTTCACCTGCACCAAGTTAGATGTAATGTCAAAACCTTTGATGTCGTGTTTAGAAACTACATGTATAGCTTCGTGGGTCAATGCGCATCTTTATCAAACTGTTTTATACATTCACTTCAAAGATCTGATGCTTTTCTCAAATCTTCATTTTTCCTCGATTAGTTAACGCGCTTGTGTGACGGTGTCGCTGACCAATTGCAGTAGTTGCTGGTACGTTATCTTGGTGTCTGTTTTCTACAGCATTGCCATTGTGAAGCAATCTAAACCTTCTTTGTACTTTGTAGTGCCTCATGATTTTTGTTTTCTCAAAAAAACTAATTGCAAAATTAGTTGAAACCTTTATCAAAACAATTTAAATGCTCTTGTAAGCATCCCTATCTGATGATTTTGGCCATTTACTTCACACCCAGATGTTAAAATTCTTCAGTTTTCTTCCCACTGCTGGATTACTATTTTATGATGAGCGAATGCAGTTATAGCTGGTGCGTTGTTTCAGCGTTTGTCATCTCCCTAAGTTGTCTGCGTTTATCTACATCACTTGCTCTGTAATGCGCTCCGACTAACCATTTTTGTGATATTGTGCTATGGACCACAAGTCCGAGGTAAAAATTAATATTAAATTAAGTAGGCAAGGCAAAATTTGTGAATGTTATCCAACACACTCACTCCTGTTTATCATTACATTGGACGGCTTATGCTTTAATTTCATCAATCTATCATGTGCATTATAAATTGCGTTAGGTAAATGGTTTCTAATCTGTGACGTGGTAATGTAAAATCTTGGACATAACATTGCCATTTCACAAACAACAGCTTGCATTAGTATCCAAGTCCCTGCAGAATAACCATAAAATTGGGCTTTTGGGAAACTTTGGGCTGATGCGTGGGTTGCTCTCTTATGAAGTCTGTTTTTTTTTGTATTGCATCATAAACCGGAATGTTGATCATGTGCCTAAGAGTGAAGGAATTGCATTGTAAGTTCAATTAGGCCCGTAGCCAGGTTTTAAGGTTTGGTGGAGCAAAATACATCTTTAAGGGAGAATATTTTTGTTTTTAATACATGTTTAAAACAAAATTTCCTGGGCACAGCACAATTTACAATTTGGGAGGCACAAAAATATTTGGGTCACTGCTTCTGAATGTCCCCCTGTGGCTACGGGCCTGAGATCAATGTGCATTTTTGCAACTTTCGCTCATTGGTACGCTGTCCAATGTCCACCAGAGCAGCATGCTTTTACCGTCTTTTTTGATATTCATATAAGCCATTTTTCTCAATCAACTTCAACAAAAAGGTTGTAGCACGGTTGACTGCGCACGATGACATCATAACGCCATTGAACAGAGGGACCCTGCGTCTAGGTCTTGCATTGGACCCCGCACCTGCTAGGGCCGGCCCTGTTTCAGTCATTTTTTTGTTCGTGCATTTGAGTCGGTTGAACTTGTTTCGTTGCAGACCCAGGTAGAATGGTGCTGCTTGCAAAAATCCTGGGCACTGCCGTCGCACCCCAACTCTGGGCCTCCTCCCAAAATGCTTTTGGGGTCCTCCTAATGGTGATTTCTAAAAAAATTGGAAATGGCACATCCCGAGGCGTAATGGCCTTCACAACAAAATATCCTAATTTTGTATTTTTCCTTCACTATCTTTTAGTTCCACTTGTGGACACAATTTCGGCAGAACTGTCGCTGAATAGTCCTTCAACTGGGGTCTCATGTTTGTGCAGGGGTCTAGGCATTCTGAAATTTGCATTTATTCACTACACAGCATAGCAAATTCCGCGAATTATAAAGTTATCGAATATTTCCCGCTAATACTTGTAATGGGCTTGTAGTCTACGACTAAAAATTTTTGAACGAGCTCAACTAAAGAAATTGGGTCTTAATCCTTGTCAACGACGATTGTTTAGAGATGTAATGAAATGCAAATGTTAACAAAAATTTGCAGGAAATCAAAATCAAGCCTATCGTTCAGTTATGAAACGACTGTTACCGAAGGAACAAACCTGAGGTCAGTCAAAGCAGTAGGGTACGCCGTGATGAACGTTTTCCTTCATTAGCGCAAATTGATAAAACTTTACCATGAGCTTAAGTCAATATTGCTTAAAAAGCATGCCCATTTTGCTTCTAACTGGCCGAAATATGCATACACAAACTTTCCTGATGTCTAGTTTGGGGCATGGCACATGTTTGCATTAATAACATTTTTTATCTGAAATAGGTTATAAATGTTAACAAATACAAACTAAGGCCGATGTGGACGCGACATATTTAACAACCATAATCCACTAACAAGCTCAGCAGTGATTGTTAAACAAACTCTTTTATAACTACCCTAAACTCTAGGGATGTGGAGCCGGAGCCTGAAATTTGGGTTCCTGTTCCACAGACATAGAGGGGAACGGAAGTTTTACCAATATTACAATGGTGTTTGGTTTTCAATGGACCAAATTGTTTTGGAGCCGGAGCCTGAAATTTGAGTTTCGGCTCCACAGCCCTGCTTAAGTCCATCTTGTAGGCTGTGCAAATATATAGCTTTGGTCGTAAGCACCAAAAGTATCTTGCTTCTAAAATAGGAGAAAACTACCTGGGCTAACCATGAATACATTTTTTTCACAACAATCACTGCGCAAACGACGTTGATCAAGTTGAAGTCTGACTTAGGACGTATGCAAATAAAGCTAACTTAACATTCAACACTCTAAGCAATGAATGTAGAGGCTTTACGCTCAAGCCGTAAATACGTTTATTTCCTCACAAACCTATCAAAAGCGATCAGGCAATGTTATTCTAACCAACAGCGCCAGGTACTGCTCTGTCTATAAAGTACAGTACAGGACAGAACAGAATACGGATTGCCAAAACCACTGATTTCTACTGTTTGACATTTCAGTTAGAGAAGCTAAAGCATTGTTTGGGGGGAAAATCTCACAAAACCCCTCCTGTGGCAACCTGATTGAATTTTGGGCCCCCACTAATTGGTGGTATGGAGTACAGCTGATACGGCTTTGGTCCTGGGTAATCAACAACCTAACGGTCATGAAAGGATTGCTTCCTGGACCGGGCAGAAAATTTTATTTGATCTTGTTTTTGATCTGCATGATGCTTGCTTAAAAGCCAGATGTCAAGCACTAACCATGTTATCATTACTTGTTTTCTGTATTCAGTAGTCACTTTGTTATTCATTGGTGGATGTTGGTTTTTACTGCGTGTACTGGCTTTAATACTACAAGAGGTTGAAAATTCTCTGTGAGGTGATGTTGCCTGTGGAGTTGGTCTGAATTTGCAATGCCAGGTGATTTGGGGTTTGATTGGTAGTGTTGCAACCTCTCCGGTGGTGTTGCGTTGATTGTATGATTCACCACAAACGGGATGTGCGCGAAGAACAAAAATATATGTATGTGGCGCGAACAAGCAATAATAGAGTGATCTTGACGGGTGATCTCTATTGTTGTTTGCTGCCGCGGTGCGAAGCTTTGCGCACGTGCCGCTCAGGATTTCCGATCGCAACAAAATGGTGCTGTGACCAGGATGTGAAGGTCGTGCCAGGATCAGCCTTCACACAAAGAACGTGCGATCGGTGTGGTTCGTTGT
>JGI24022J15233_10006283_pt1 | contig 12836 bp, 10 predicted proteins | sample Ectturendosymbi2_FD_15233 | JGI IMG/M metagenome (IMG submission 15233)
CAGTTGGTAAAATATAAAGAGGTGAGTAAAGTTGTTTTTATGGCAGGTAAACAGTAAAATTATATATAAAGTGCACAGTTGCTTGCATCACCGGTACTTTTTAAATTAACCTGGTTGAAGTCATGTTTTCATCTGGAAATGTTTGTGTAACCGCAGTATATCAGTACTGCCACACGAAATCTTGCAATGCAAAGCATAAAAGTGACGTTGAGAAATTTGCAAAAGTTCAAAAATTTTCATCGTATATTTTTAGTATACCGTCATAAATGCATTACACTCAAATTCTACTGAAAGGTCTACTCGAAAATGTCACAAAATAGCTTCAAAATATTAAAAGCAAGTTTAATGAAAGGAAAGCACATCAAAAACTTATACTAGCGTGTTTACTAATTGCGCAAGGCCTTTTTTTCAAAAAGGTTCAATCCAGCAGGGACTTCGCAGTGCGTGTCAACCTGTTCATATCTATCTTCACAGTTTAGAAACGATTCAAGGCTTGCTATGATCGCCTTGTTTAGGTGAAGCGATCGAATCACGACAGAACATCTCTTTTTCGAATGAAAGCACTGCTAGTTTTGTTGTGCGTAAATTATTGATGGCAGAAATATCTGCAATGTTTGCTACATTTTTAGCATAGCATGGTTAGTAGACCTTTTTGCGAGGCATCGAAGAAATTGCTTTTATATTTCTATGAAGCAGAATCAAGATTTTTTTCTTTTCTACTTTTTTAATAAACAAGTAAGCGGTTTCAAAATGTCTAAGAAGTTAATATTACAGAATTCATCTACCACATGCATTTCGAACAACTTGGGGACCTGCTGCATTGCATATCTAGTCAAGAAAAGGACTTTCTTTAGCGCTGCAAAACAAGTTGCAAAAATTACAAACAATCGACAAGCAAAAGATTTGCTTTGAAGCATCAAATGAAATAAATACGGGGGAATTTCTATAAGACGATGATCGTTGGTGATGGCCACTAATTGCAAAATGCGTGTGAAACTGTAAATTTTTTTTTATTAAAGTGCATCTGCTTGCAAAACTTCCCGATTATGTTATGCGGGTCACTTGGACTTCTGTTTCAGTAACAATGCGGTTTGATGCTACTTTTCACATAAAGTAAATAAAAACTAAAAATCTTTGACAGTGCAAAGCACAGAAAGGACAAAAATCAGAAACCACACTTACTTATATTTTTGTTCACCTTAATAAGTAAACATAGTTTACTGTAAAATTTTGGTAGACACTGGTTAAAGCAAAAATGGTTACAGTATCACCAGCCTTGATTTTGTTACTGTAATTTTAACAAGGTTACTCAATTGTGAATTGTTTTAGAAAAGTGGTAGAAGTTTCAAAAGCGCAAGTAATGTGAAAGGAAGGCTATAGTTCCAACGTGCTTTGTGTTTGGAATTTGAGAGTAAGAAGTAAAGCCTGCTATTTGCGAAATAATTGTTTGCTATAGTTCATTGCATGGCGACTACAGAAATTGCAGGCAAGCAGTAAAATTCCTTTGGTGATTAAAATATTTTTGTGAGCAATTTTTTTATTGTTAGGTTGCATTCCAGGATTGGAAAAATGTTAGTAACCAGTCAATATAACCGATTATGAGATAGTTTAGTAGTCAGGCTTTGGAATTCTGAAGAAAAACAAAATTTTAACAAATACATTATGTTTCAGGTTAAGCGACGTTAAGTGAACTGGATGGATAAAGTGTTTGGAACTGCTCTGCAAATAACTTTTCTGTCATTTTTCATTGTGCCTGTTGCACCCATTTTCCTCGCTTTCTCAATAAATATTTGTGATAACAAGGTTCACATATGGTTTTGCGTCCTATTCCTTTTGAAATACTAGGATAATTATTATCTTTGCAGAAGTATGTGTGGCTAAGTCTCTGAAAAACTAACTAAAAGCAATTAACTATTCTAAAACACGGAAGATTCTGGTAAAAAAAGTGTCTGATAAGCAAACAGAAAACAACTGAAATTTAACTGATAGCAACGTATTTTCATGGTTCTAAATTCCGGGTTTCAACTTGTAACAAGCCTGTTAATTTCTGTTCAAGAAGATAGTCGCATTTGTGAAACTAATATTGCTGTATAGAGCTCAGAGATTAGTAATGACATAGTTTCATAGTACATTCAAAAGTTGCTCAGGAGTCAGGACCAAACCTAAAAAAATTAGCTTCATTGCTTGAACTACTTGAATACACAGTAAGTTGCTTTCTGCTACATGAAATACTTTCTGATCTTAAAAACTGAACACATTTAGCAAAAAGTTATCAGCCACATAATGCAGGTAAAAATTCTTTGAAAGACTGATGATATCAAAAAATTGTGAAGTAAAATACTCTTTTGAATAGATAACCAAGTCAGTAGCGCTTCAGTCATCAGCTAAATTTTTGTTGCTTGAGCTGATCAAGGAGTAGCGTGGACAGGGATCTCATTAAAAATGACTGTATTTGAGATCGGTTACAGTTGTTGTTTGCCAGCTTGACCTTATTAAACGTATGTTTCCACTACTGCAGTGGGCCACTGAAAGTACTTTTGAGTGAGCGTCCTTGAAGAAATTGAAAGAATGTTAATCACAATGCGTCTACAGTAACTACTTACAGTACTCCACCTTGACAATATGTAATCTAGGAACTCTGTTTTCTGATTACTATTTGAATCAGATAGTACAAAAATCTATACACAGATACATATGCTCGACATGCAAAGTTATTAACATTTCGACATAATGCGGTAACTGGCACACTGCACTTAAAAGGCTGGCAAGCCCTGCACTGGTATCTTGGAAGACGTACTATTTATTGCTTCGCTTAGTGACCACAGTCCATGGCGTTTCTACTATTACTGATAAATGTAGTAGGTTAAAGAGCGGAATTTTAACGTTGTTTTGCTATATTGAAGATTCTGAATTACTTCCCATGCCTCAGGTTCTTGAGAACACGTGATCTATTCATGAATCTGCAGAGCAACTGTGCCAGTGTGTTCATAGAAAATAAGATAGCTCTTCTACGTTTGCCTTACTGCAGTGTTGTTTATTTTTTGTTATGTCACTACTCACTGCATAATTTGTTTTTCGTGGTTGTTTACTGTCATGGAACTTTCCTACGTGGCGTAAGACGGTAGATCCATTCTAAATTTTTCTCATTTAGAAGGTTTTGTTTTAATGCTAGCAGGCTTTAAAACTATTTTCTACTTCCATGGACTGCGCAGATCCGAGGATGCTTAGACAGTGGGCGAAATACTTTCTCTGAACATTAAACTGGTTGACTTTTTGCCGAGAAAGGGTCCCATTCCTTAAATAGAGTTGCAAGTAACAAAAAATGTCAAGATTTTGCTGACTTTTTGCCCAGGCTGACTTTTTGCCGAGAAAGGATACCTTAGGCTGACTTTTTGCCAAACTGGCTGACTTTTTGCCGAGAAAGGGTACCATTCCTTAGATAGAGTTGCAAGTAACAAAAAATGTCAAGATTCGAGGGCGATAAAATGTCATTTCAAGCAGAATTTGCTTTATCCTGTCAATATCATTTTGGGCTCCCTTACATTTAGCTCCGCGTTATCTCCTGAGGTTATATGTAAAACCACCTTCACTGCAACACATGCAGCTTCGAGCACACTTGCAGAAGTGCGTCATAATAACCTCACATGCGGGATTGACGATCCAGTCACAGGACTCGTGCGGAATTCTCTTTTGGAAAGCGATACAGACAAATACTTCAGTGCATTCATGGAACGCGAAATAACGTTTGCGTCGCCAATTGCACATGCACAAAATCAGATGCAGCATATTTCTACAAAGCACAATGAAAGAAAGCGCTCGCGCAAGTAATTAGCTTCTGTATGTCTTGTCGTTCTGTTGTAGCTTTCTCCAACTGTAGTTTCTACGGTGTGATTCGGGAGGTAAGATGAGCTGCAACAGCAAGGGACAACTCCCATACGCAATGTTGTCTCATGCACATTACGAGACTGTAACTGCAAGTCATTTCAGAACAAACCACTATCTCTACTGTATGAAGATTTTGCACTATGATGCATTATTGTCTCACTTTTAGTTGTTAAACATTGTCTATAAAATTGAACAGGATGAATTAATTCCAACGTTTCTGATAATTTTGCAGTTTTTTCAGGTCGTTGTTAATTGTTGTTAGTTTTTTTCAGGTTGGTACATGCTCAGAAATAAAAATCCATGCTGACTAACTTCAACTCCCGTTTGTGGTTTTCGTTCTATTGCAAATGTCATTGATCGTTATTTTAATGTAAAGCGAACTTGTAATTGAAAATGAATTTACACTGAGAATGAGAATCGCAAAGAGAAAAGAACAAATTGGGAGAAAATATTTTTGTATTTCACCAAATAAAGTTCCAGAATTTAGTATAGAGTGACAGAGTTCAGCTACCACACTATTGTTCCCAGGTTTCCGTGGTATATAAAGACAAGTAGTCTATAAAAGAACTACTTCGTTGACGCGTTGCGCCTCAGGACGATGAATTGGTAAGAAGCATACAGTTATACAATTTCGCTGATAACATTACGAAGTTTCTAGAACGATTTACTTTCTTCATGTTAGAATTCACAAACGGGGCTCTCACAAATGCAACTCCAAAAATCGCAAGAACAGTACCAAAAATCCCTATTTCACATAAAAAAATCTCTAAATATGTGGTAGTGCAGCATAAAATCGGAGAGCCATGATCAGTGTTAAAAATAGAACCAAACATGATTTGCAAAATAAACTGATATGGTTCATTTTACACATTTTCAAATTTTTCTGAAAATCTTTAACAAGTCCCTAAATCCCAATAAAAATCNCTAAAAAGGGACAAAAGTTCCAATTTAGGGACAAAGTCCCTAATTGTGAGAGCAAATGATTTACAAATGATTGACAACANAGCGCAGTTGCAGTCAGGAGACCGGCAATTTAAAGCTGTCTACATGCGAGGCAGCAAATAATGAAACGACAATAAAACAGCAGGAAGACAATGGAAAGTCGTACGTATAATACATAATGAAAAATAACCTTACAGCGGAAGTTCACGTGCACAAGAATTGAAATGCAGTAATGTGATCGGTCAACGCTAAAGTTAAGCTGGCTTGAGACAGCAAGGAAAGGAAACGATAACGATTCTATAAGACGCAAACCAGACGGGTTCAATTGCGAGATTCTTCAGAGCACAACACTTCAGCAAAGCGCATGGCTTCAAATGGCGCTTCTTATACAAAACTGTACGAAAGTCCAGTCTGCTTCTTTGCAAAAATTCGAGTTCACTTTACCGGGATTGATTTCAGCTAGGGCACCGCTAAATGGTTCCGTTCGTTTTTCTGATTCATTAGTGTCGGAGATGGCTGAGCCAACGAAAGTTCTCCCACAACAGCAACTTTGATCTCTGACAACAACTTGGTTGCTTGTTTGCGTTGATGGCAACTGGTGTCAACCTGCCTTAGGTTGGCTTGGATTTTGTTGGAATGAGTTGCGGACGACCAAATGATTCCAGCAAGATTAGGAAACGTTTCATAAGACCTAAAATTCGCAGAGAAACCAATGGTTGGCAAGGGAGTAACATGCACGTGTTTTGGTGGNGTAACGAGTAGTGAAAAGAAACCACAGGTTCGTCAGCATGGTTGTCCTCACCCTGGATTGTGGCATTAGGAGCCAAGCGGTTTTGGAATAACTGGAGTCATTTGCTTTTTTTCAACTAAGTGACTTAATTCTTGNAATTACAGTGTTTTGCCGGTATAAAAATTACATTACTCAAGAGGCAATTTCTTTGTTCTTATATTGAGTGATGTAATGGCAGTTTACTCATGCTCGCTTCTTCTGCCTGCAAAAGCAGTTTGCAAAACTTGGGAGTAGATTGACTTACTTTCGGTCATTATTTCGTAGCAATAACCTGATCACAAATCTTCAGAGATTCACTTCAAGTTACGGGAATGAGTTTTTTAGTGCATGACAAAACCAGTTGGTTTAATTTATACCTTATATCAGGTTATGCAGTGATACAGTGAATGATGATAGCGATAAGCCACGTAATTTCATATTGTGTGAAAGTAAGCATAAGAGAATTTGTTGCAGTGCTGCACAAATCTGAAAATCACATGCTAGTGTGAGATTGTGAGTGTGACCTATGCACATGAGTGAAAAATTGTCAAACTGCGCTTGTGCAAACTTGTGGAAAATAAGCTTCTATGTCTTAATCATCATTGTGTAGTTTTGACTTCTGAGTGAGAGCAAGACTATACTTTCTGTGGAGAGTTTTCACAATTTATCTGAATCGGATGATCCTTTCAGGCCTTAGTGGTGTCCTAACTTTAATGGTTTGAAATGTGGAGAGAAAAAAGCATGAGCAACATTCCGCAGATGGAAAGCTTCACGGAATGCTGAAGCGCACTTGTTTGCTACCTACTGTCCGTCATGCTGTTAGTATGGCACTAACTCTTCCAGTAACAACCTGCACGGCAGAGAGGTTGTTTAGTACTTTACAANAGGCTAAAACATGGCTTCGGTTGACAAAGTCAGATAAACGCTTGTCCGTTTCATGTGTGATGAGCGGTTATCTTGAGAAAACCAGCAAAGACAAGCAATATTTTATTAAAAAGGTGATCGATCGCTGGACTTTATGACGAGATTTACAGATGCTGCCAACCAAGCCCGTAACCAGAGGAGGCGCAGAGAGGCGAAACCCCCCCTAGAAAAATTTTACCCCCCCTCAGAAAAATGTGCTGGACATAATTTAAAACTATTGGACATAGTTCAAAAATTTTGGGCCCCTCTCAGAAAACTTTTCACCCCTCCTGGTGTCCCAAGCTGGTTACGGGCCTGCTGCGAACTCTTGTTTCAAAGTGGCATTGACAACTTTGGCTACGTAAAACAAAACGTTCTAAATTGTGGTCTGCAAATACACATGGAGATTGAATATGCTTCCTGCAAATACAATTATTATTAAGAAATACCAAAGAGTGATAAACTGCAAATGCNCTATTGTATAAATTGTTGATGCCAGTATCACTGCCGCCTGAAGTTAAAGCATTTGTGTTATGGCGTAGCAAGGGTAAGGCGTTTTGTGAACGTCCTTTTGCACTGTATCGTCAGCATATTAAGAAGGATAAGCAACATATCTACCTTGATCCCCCGTAATATGAATTTCTGCGCACGCCCAGTCAAAATCCACGTCCTGTCTCTCAAGTAACCATCTTGGAGTTTGAAATTACTGTTTAATACATATTTTTCTGATAACATTTACTTCACGTAACGTGAAGGAAACGCTGCCGGTGTGAAATCTGAGGAATCCCAAGAGCTGAGCATTCACTGCGCAACCGGTTTTCAAAATGACGTTAGCTTTTCAGGCTAACAAATTCTTTCGGTACCACCACGCGCTAAACGCTATGACCCGAAGAAAATTTTTATGATGGTATCAATTAAACAAATATAAAATATTTTTTCCGATAACCTAAGCCTCGGTTGACCTGAGAGAATAATGGGCGGTGCCTGTCGCTGTTGTCTCTGCGCCGCAGGCCATGCAACTACTTTCAGCGGGAGTGTTGCTATGAGTTGAGTTGAGTTTATTTGGCGAAAATTAAGAATTTCAAAGACGAGAAAGAAACCACAGCAATTGCAAAAAAGCCAGGGCATCGAAAAAAATATTTCCTGTATTTTTGCTTTATCGTTCTTGAAAAAAGATTTATAATGAAAATAATTATGTTATGATTCCGCATTCCCAATGAAGACGCTTTGTTTGTGATTTTCATACGTTGAGAGTTGAAAAACATATAGGTCTTTAATATAAACGCAGGTGCAAGAATTATGTCAAGACTTCATTACTAAGAAACTGTAAAATAAAATGTTTCGATTTCATAATCTTGTTAAGCGTGTATCATACATTGCTCGCGTGTTGGATTGGATTTCCAGCTTCAAAGGCTGTTGCATGTGATGTTGAAAGAAAAGCTCAAGTACAACAGACAGAAACTTAACAGTAGTACAATCCGTGGCACGGAACTCTTGTAGGTCGATCGGCACACTCTTTAATTAAGTCCCGCGCAAGCCAAAATTTTGCGCAAGGATTTTCTAAGGATTTTCCCCAACACTTTCAACCATAACTCGCCAACCGATTGAGATAGAGAGCTGTGAAAAGACTCCTAAGATCCGGTTAGGTTAGTACCTGCGAATAAAAAATATTTGGAAGTTGTTTGGGGAGTGACATATTAAGTGGAAGTACAGGTTTAGGCTTGTTTGGCCAAGATGACCTAATCCAGGGCTCCACCCCCTAGGGTTAATTTTTTTTAATGAAACTAAGCTGAAATCCGCATATTGTGAGTTCTTGATTGGCCCTTTAGCAACTGTGGTTAGGAAATTATGGCCTTGAAAGAACAAACAAAGATTATAATCCCCTAGGGAATTCAAATAATTAATTAAATATTTTTTGACATAATTTGCCAACCACAAACTCTAGAAAGCCATCAAAGGCTGATAAAATGCGAAGTCGGCATAATGACTGTAGCAGAGAAACACTCCAATGTGGATGCAATCTTCGTCGGAGTCCGGACGTGTTGTTTCCTGCCTTCCCATCGAAACAACTTCGTCGAAGAACAAGCGCGTGCTTTTGACAAATGGGCGGTTTCTTCGACACCCTAAACCAGGGGTCGGCAAACACCGTTGCCGGTCCATTGAAATACTGTTACCGGATCGTGTGGAACCAAAGCCAATTTTGTCCGAAAATGACTGGAACGATTGACATAAGGAAAACACTGCGGGTGCCGTAATCTCTACAGCTCGGAGCATTTTTTGCAGCAAAGCAAGTCCATATCTCTGATTGAATCAATGCCATGATGACTTACGGGTTGTAAAAAATTTGCATGTGCCGAAAATTCATTATTTTATTGAGGGTCGGTCCGCAAAATAATGTCAGCCTGAAACCGGTTCGCAGTGCAAAAAAGGTTGCCGACCCCTGCCCAGAACAAATCCCAGCCCGGGCGATCGTCGAAGGCTCTCGAAGGAGAATTCTCGTGTTGTGCATTTACATTGTCTGTAACCTTGCTAGACTTCTTCTCAACCTTGCACTCCCAATTGCTTTGCGTGAGAACATTCCGCAAATGTTTTCGTGTCTTCGCCGTTCTGATCGCCGCGAACGCGACGGCATGGTAATGGATATGTAATAACCAGTGCTTTTAGGCCGTTTTTGGGTGTCAAAATGACACCCTAAAACTTTGCAATGACACCCAAAATTCTGAAAGCCAAGGTATGGTTTTACCTTGTATTGAAGTAAAACGATTTTAGGAAAGGATGTTTTCCTGCACGTGGCTATTGCCACAGACGGCTGTAATGTTATAGGCCGACTCAATTTTCTGGCGCAGAAATTGGAAGCGAAAATTGTGAATTTGNTAACTGTGCATTGTCATGCGCACCGCCTCGCTTTGGCCTCTTACTATACTGCCGCAGATTTGTACTGTATGATCTACGAAACTGCGGAAGCATTTTAATGCAATTATGGAAGTGTTTCACTGTTTTGACGTTGCGATCGGCTTGTCTGGCGAAGCATCAAACTACAATGAAGACAAAAGCTCAGCAGTATCAGCGCGCATGCAAAACAAGGTGGTTGTCGAGTGAGGCAACAGTGAGAGCAAGGAGTGAGATTTTGGCCATTTGTACCGCACTGAATCAGCTGTCACAAAATCAAAATGATGCAATGTGCGTTGTTTTACTGCGACTTATGAAAACAAAAATTTCAACGTGCTGCTTTCCTTTTGTCAACGTTGGCACCTCACCTGATAGAACTGAGCAAAGTTTTCAGGCGGGATGTTTTAGCTTTGCACAGATGAAAACTTCCGTAGAACTGTGCATCAGTAAGCTCTCTGACGCCGAGCTAAATCCGAGCTTTAAGCCAATTGCAAAAGTTTGATATTGAATTAGCGGAACTCAGAACGCTGTATGGTTTGGCTGACTCGTGTGTGTCAAGTGGTATGGCGTTTTGTCAGGGCACCGAAAGATTGGCAAATTAACCATCCGCATACACAAAAAGGGAGACAGGAGTGAATGAACCAACTACTGTGGCATCCCTGCCTAGTCTCCTAGAAAGCGTATATGCCAAGATGTCGCGAAAATAATTATTGAACCAAAGCTGGATAATACCCAGTGCGGTTTTCGTCGCGGCCGTAGCACTACAGACCAAAGTTTCAACCTCCAAAATATTTTCGAGAAATCTAGGGAGTATACCAAAGATCTTTGCAACATGTTTTGTCGACCTCGGGAATGTATATGGCCGGACACCTCGTGCAAAGTTTTGGGGCGTTGCGGGAGTACGGTGTTGACGGGTGCCTCTTCCTGGCCCTCATGTTAATGTATTCCTGCTCAGAAGATTGTGTCCATGTCGACAGAGTTAAATCACAATCCTTCAGTATTGTTGTTGGACTTCGACAATGGTGTGTGTCGTGTCTTTCACTCTGTCAATCATGGGCGTCCGCAGGGGGGAAACGGACATTTCCCCCCTGGAAATTGGAACTAAGAAGCAAAAATTTCTAGAAAACGTGAAATCAGCAGTTTAATTCTGACCAGTTGGGTTAATTCTTGCAATAACAGTTTGTTTGCCAATATGAAATTCACACTACAACAATCAGGTTCACTGTTCTGGTAATATGCAGTGATGAGCTTGCAGTTCAATAAATTCATAAATTCACTTCTCCGCCTGCAGAGGCAGGTTGCAAAACGCGGGAGCGAATTGTTCTACTACTGGCCTTTGTTGCGTAACAATAACATGGCAACAGATCTTCGAAGATGCACTTCAAGTTACGGTGGTAGGTGTTTTGCTGCATGCAGCTATTGAACGCAGACTTCTTGGCAGGCAATGTTGCGAGACAGCGACTGGTGATAGCGGTTATCGTTTGTTTCATTTATCAAAGTTTTTACACAAGTTCGTGAAGCTAGTCACCAGCAAGGAGTCTGCGCGATTTGATAACAAGGACAGCGAAACTAAATCGCAAATTAGGCTACTTAAGTTTCCAGAGGAAAATTAAAATTTTTCAGACACCTACTGTCAAAAGCGTTCTGTCATTCTTCCAATGTCAGAATGAGAACGAATGCTTATCGCGAAGAGGCAACTGCAGACCACACAGTGGAAGAATGCTAAAATAAATTTTAAGACCACTGGAGTAGTTCCAAGCCAGATTTGAGCATTTCCAAGAGTTAAACCCATGCTTTGCGTTCCTTGTAAATCCATTCGATGTTTAATGTAGTCGGTGGTGGCTGTCCAGTTCACCAACCGTTTGTCACACGCTGGACTGCTGAAGAAATTAAACTGGCCGAAATGCAAAAAAATCTGGCTCCATAAAAACTTTAGCCAATGCCACTCTACAGTTAATTTCTGTCAACAGGTTCCAGAAAGTAAATGCCCAGAATATAACGGACCAGCGTACAACTCATTTGTGTATACAGCACGACATATTGCTGCGAATTTTGTTTTTCTGTAATGAAGTTCGTAAAATCAAACCATTGTGCATTGTGCAACCTTGAAGAATGATGAATGAACACTTGGGAGAATTAATTCGCACATCTAACAACGTACTGTCCAGATTTTCGGGGACTAGAAAATAAAAAAGACAATTAATATTAGCAATCACTGTACATTATTTGATGTAAAACTTGCATTCTTTACCGTATTTGTATTGACACTACAAACTGGTTTTGCGACTAGCCGGCGTTTTTGGTTTTCTGCAAATGGCTCTTCCATTGAACAAGTTTGCCCACCCCTGGCTTGTACAATGTGTAAAGAAGCCAGAACCGTTACTAGGGGCGCAGGAGGGAGAAGCCCCCTTGGTCATTTTTTCGCCTGCCCTGGAAAAACGTGTTGAAAATATTTAAAACTATTGGACATGGTTCAAAAAATTTTGGCCCCTCTCAGAAAACTCTTGGCAGGCCATGGTGTCCCAAGCTGGTTACGTGCCTGAAAGAAGCATGAGTAAAAAAGAAGCAATGCTGCTAAAAAGCGATTTTTGGAACCAATGCTCCCTCTAAACAGGGGAGGTTTCAGGGGGGGATCGCCCACCCTAAATACTAAGAAAGTAACTTTAGTCGCCGTAGTTTTGTACAATTCGGGAAATAACATATCAAGACCAATTCCGAATAAGACTTTCGTCATGTTCGAATTACCTTACTATTCGTGATATAAGGCCATTCTGTCGTCCATTGTTTTGTCACAGCAGTGAAGTGAAGTATACATCATCTCTTCTTATAGTAGCGAAGCTGTTATGAAACTGACTATCACTGAAAAATCCCACCAGAGCCGCATCAGCCGCACTCCATACCTCCCAATTGGGGGGCCCACGCTGCCACAGTGGGCCCAAAATTCCAGTCCGGTCGCCACTTAGCACCCCAGAGAAAGCTTCGATCCCCAAATGGAAATATGAAGCACTAGAAGCAGTGAAGCTAGGGGCCTTTTGAAAGAAAAGTGCACTACGGTTACTTTGGGCCCCTTTGAAAGCAAGGTTTTTACACATTATAACTGCTGTTGGGAGCCCCTTTCAAAGCAAAGTGGCCACTGATAAATTACAGTTGCTTTTGGGCCCCTTTGAAAGCAAGGTAGGCTACTTTACACATTACATTTGCAAAGGGGGGCCCGAGGCAAGTGCCGCGCTTGCCATCCCTTAAATAAACACACCACTGTATATAATCCTGAAAATGATCTTATGTGAGAATATGAAACCGATTGAACACGTTCTGCTTCATCCGATATGCGTACTTTCTCACCTGGTGTGCGCATGTAAACACTGTAATGTTCTATTTGAATAAGAGCTGATGATGCCTACTTTGTAGGCGAAATATATACTCTGTAAGATCTTAGTGTCTGATTCTG
>JGI24022J15233_10006286_pt1 | contig 12834 bp, 6 predicted proteins | sample Ectturendosymbi2_FD_15233 | JGI IMG/M metagenome (IMG submission 15233)
GGTTCTCACCCTTGTCACCCGCTAGTTATGCCACTGACCAGGTGCATTTCAAACATTAACAGCCACAAGTTTTTTTCATAGAGTCACACGTAACAATCGGTACGATTCAGCCAACGCAGCCAGCGTGGTTTGAGTATATCGACACAATAGTAGCATGCGGCTTGACCAACCGTCATATTGAGATTCATGGCAACTCGTCCGAAGACTCTGGCGTTATCAACACGAAAGTTAAAAAACTAAATTTCGTGAAGAATAATTAAGACATAAAATTTTGACGAAATTTAATCTAAATGATCATATACCGGCCATTGACTCTATGCGTACCACAGTTTGTTGGAGGCCCCCTTAGATCTTGAGGCCCTGGGCTTAATCCTATATAGCCTATAGGTAAACCCGGCCCTGCATTTGTGCAATCAGTGTAATGCACGAGTAGGGAGTCATATCCATGCCAAAAGAAACGATTATTAGGAAAACGTTACCAGCGAAATCAAATATATTTGTATTGAACAAAACCGAAAATTCTTACAGGTTTTTCAGTAGCGATTACTAAAACTGGCAGACAGTCAAACTTGTAGAGAAGCCAGTTGCTTTTGGGGCCCTTGTTACTTAACGCAACAGAGGAATATAATATCGAGCTGTATGCCTCCGTTGCCCCCCCTTAATCCGGCCCTGTTCGTAGTTAAGCTGAATGGTTAGAGTATAGGGTAAAATAATTATGGCCACCTTAATCCTTTATCTGAGAAGCAACAGACATGTATTGCAGTGATCAGCAAATTCGTTTGATACGGTTCTTTAGTCTTTTTAATGGAAAAACCGGGTACGGTCGTTTAGACACCGCCAAAATGTTTAGATTATTCACTTTGGAGTTTTAGCAGGAGTCGAAGTCCAAAACTTTAAAATGTGTCTGAGTATATTCAACAGGAGCGGAGTCGGAGTCAAAATTTTCAGACTCCGTAGACCTCTGCTGCTAACCCCTTAGTGAATGCAAAGTCTCAGGAGTCCACCTCTGTGCAAGTTGGAGAAACTTAATCCTTGAAATGTAACATAGCACGACTAGACAGTCAAGACAGAAAACATGCGCCAATCATGATCATCAATGAAGGAAAAATGCTAATTTTTGTGCGCAAACGACCTTGGTTTATCCATCAGAGGCTCAGAGTTTTGTAAAAGTGACTCTGACTCGAGTCAGTGATTGTGACTCGAGTCGAGTCATTCTGTGCAAAATGTGGCTCGAGTCGAGTTACCATTTTGTCAACATGACTCGAGTCGAGCCCGAGTCAGTAAAAATAGTGACTCGAGTCGAGTCATTGACTCGAGTTAAACTATCACTGCAAACTATCCTTGCAGTTCTCACTAAAATTGTGATGACGTTTAAAGACTACTATCAGAATATTTTTTGAATCACTCTATTTGTTGGCATGAAATGAACTAACGGACCACTGTTTTTCGTGAATAAGTCATAAATGATATCTTATCCATAAACATTTGCTTTGTGTGGATTGCATATTAAACTACCGGTAGTCATGAAAAGTCTCATAGAAATGACCTGACTGAATTGAATAACTTAAAGCGAGTGGGAATCGAGCCTTATTCATCACTGAATTCTATTGCATTTCCTTTTTACACATTACTAAATGCGACTCGTTGAATTGACTTGGTTCTAAATACAGCCGTTGAAGAACCTCGTTAACTTAGTATTAATTTCCCACGAAGTGATGGGGTTGCTGATTGATGAAGAATGTGTTTTCAGTCACAAAAGTAGTGCTTTTGGGCAAATTTTTGTCTTGAGTTTGCTTTTGGTGTATTGGTTGGAGCAGACTGCTTGAAAGGTATTCGGTATAGAAATCATATTACAGTATTGTAGACTTTTCACCTTTAACTCCGATGAAGTTGTCAAGTTACCATCGCTTAGCAACGAGGAGCATATCCAATTTCATGAACAAAGCAAACATGCGGGGCTGGCCAACTCGCTGGAACTATGGCCAATCTAAGATACCTGATACAGCATACAAAGAAACTAAAGTAGAGCAGTGGTGTTTGTAATGTGTAACTGTATTGTTTGTTTCATTTAAAGCGGGATTTTAAGGGTTAAATATCTCTGATTGTTACCTTCCAAGTTAAGCCTAAATGAATTGCTGCAAAATTGATACAATAATGAGTATACTGTTTAGTGTTTTCTGCTGGAACATACTAACTGTACCTTGCATGAATAGTTTGAAAGTGAATTGAGTTTTAAGTCAATGTGACCTGTGTTTTTGAGGTATTTAGTAGGCTAAGTTCAGGCTGTATATTGTTATCAGTAGACCTATCAATACAGTTAANTTAGACTTATGCTTGTAAGCAAAGGCAACCGTGCTGTTCTTGTTTTGGATATTTTGCGTCTGTAATATATTCTAGTCATCAAACAAGNGAAGGGGCACAATTTAATAATATTTATTATGGTAATTAACTGACAATTTCCTTTGACAGCCAAACTGTTGTGGTTGCATACCAATTACTTAAAGTTTTTAAAGGAACTTTGAAGATTGAAAATAATACAAAATGTTTAATAAATCAAGTTATGAATCAGAAAGCTGAAAGGGAATGAAACAAGTGCATTACCCTATCTATTGAAAAATTTCAAAGCAAAGAGTTGATGGCTTGTTTTGATGCAAGCTTCAATACTTTTTGTTTCAATGGAAGCTGGATTGCTTTTTACTGAAGATAGCTAATGAATAATGAGTCAAAACATCAAGTAAAATAATCCAATAGCTCTGGATATGCTGTTCACAATAACTTATGAAAATTGTGGCTATTTTAGATTGTACTGATCAACCATAGATAGTTAGGAAACTAGGTTGCTTCTATAGTAATAAATCATTATAAAGTGGTTTGATAGAAATTTGTCTAAAAAATTGTACTACGAAAGAATAAATGTTATTTGGATTTTGGATGACTTCTAGTAAATTTTCAAAACTAATATCTGATCAAATTACAACATGGATGATAAAGAAATAATTGCCAGTTTAAAAAATATAGCTTATTTAGTTTTGCAGATTTCACAGTATTTACATAGACTGACAACATATTATAATTGTTGTTTTATCAAGTATCAATGCTTTTATTATTTAGTATGCTAAAAATATATCTATACTTAAAATAGGTTGCTTTGATTTCTGACCGCTCATGTTGTATCAAAAAACTGAAGATCATTCACATAAATAAAGAAAACAAAAATAATGTTTATTTTAAGTAATGCTTAGCTGTAAAAAGCAAACAGTTTTACTTCAGATAGACTGGGAATTACTTTGAAAATCTGGTGAACTAAAGCAGCTGCAGTGATATAATATTAAGGCTATTTTTTTGAAATCTATTGAACATTCTCTTGGCTAGTTACCTTTGAACACTCATAGTTTCCGCCACTATGTTAAGCTTATCAAGCACATTTAATTTGAAAAAAAGTTGCAGTATTGCCCCCAAATAAAATTGTTAACAGATGCAACTTTGCACAGTGTGGACAGTAGCAATATTTTTCTGAGTAAACTATCAAGTTTCTCATAATCTTTTGAAATGAGCAAAGTTGTTGAAAAAATATTTGATTAGGCAACAGTGTTAAAAATAACAAAAAATAACATTTTGCCTGTTGTTTGCTGTGTCATATACTACTTTGTTGAGTGATTAGTGGTTTCTTGTGGTAGGTTCATGGACTAATTTGACACCATAATTATTGTAGTTTATTTAAGTGTATTGAAACTCCTCCCCAAAGTTTTTCTATCCACTGCAGCACTTATTTGGTAGTGGATTTCTACTAAAAACAAAACACATGTTTAACTTAATTAGGAAAAGATTATATTTGAATAAGATTGAAGGACTAATGATTCATAATGTTACGTGGAATCGATTTCCTAAGCAAAATTTGCAGACTTGTTTGTCTCCCATGTGGAGAAAAGTTACTTGAATAGAGATACGTACAAGTTTGAATATCACAAAAGGATGAAAGCAGAGCCCAGTCAGCTGATTCCTCAAAAGCTTACAGAAAACCTAGAGCTTTTAATTCGGAAATGTTTTGTTTATGTTTTTTACCTCATGAGAAAAAACAGGTGAAAATAGAATTGCGTCAGATTAAAGGAAGAAGTCATTCCAAACTCATAATTAAAACAACAAGAGTTGTAGAAAATGAGATGTGTTTCAAAAACAAAGATGACACTACATTTTTTAAAGATGTTAAGTAAATAATGTTCTTGCTTGGACAAATGCTGAACTAAAATATGTGACTCATATTATTTGATTATAATCATAGGAATGGCTTCTACTTGTTTATCAGATATGTAGTGAGCGACAGGTCATTTGATTTCAAGTTTTACTTGAAAAGTTCAACTTTTGTCTTTTAGCTTTAATGGTTTCATGAAGTTTGAATTAAAATGGCAAAACTTGTGCAAGCACCACCAAAGTTTATGCCACCTGAATGGCACACCTCCAATTTTGTAAAATACAATAATGCTGAAGATCAGCGATCAAAAGCTGAAAGACTCATTGATGAAAGTAGCCGTCTTATAGAAGAAGTTGAGAAAACAACAAGACGTAGTCAGCGAGATGTCAACAAAAAAATCGGTATGTTTTATGTTGGTACTTTCATTCACTAAAAATGGATATTGAATCAAATATTTTTGATGGAAAATATCATTAGTTTATTTGATAGTTTTATTGCAGTTGTCATGAAACGTAGATAGTCGTTGACAAATATAAAAGACTTGTAAAAAAAATTAAAGATTACATTATATATATACTATTTTTCTATGATCTTTTTGTGTGATACCTCCCTCTCTTCAATTTCCTTTTAGTTTTATTTTCCACAACATCTTCTCAGCACACAATTGTGATGGACTTGTTTGTTAGTCTATTCCGTCTTGAAAACTATTTTTGCCATAGATCACTACTCTGTATTGGCTTTTGCAATAACGGGTTTGTGATGTTTGCAGCACAAAGACTTGAAGATATAAATTTCTGGAAAACAGAACTTGAACTAAAGTTAGCAGAGCTGACAGCAGAAAATGATACCTTAATAAACTACAAATCAAGACTAGAAAAAACGCTCGCAGCTTGTGAAGAACCCCTTGCTATTTCACAGGAATGTCTTCTGAACAGGTAAATACTCATATTGTTTTTCATCTTTTGTGCTATATCTGTGTGTTTTTATCTACCATAGTGAGTTTGATTTATAACAAATTCAAATTGATAAAGAGTTACTCTATCTCAAATGAGTATATTTAGAATTATTAAAAAAATTTCAATTAATTTGTATCAAGGGGTGTTTTACTGCATTTAAAAACTTATACATTTAGTGTTTCTTACTGTATTTGTTGCATAATGCAGAGAAAACAGGGTGTCGATTGATCTTGTTCATGACAATGTTGAGAAAGAACTTCTTAAAGAAGTAGAAGTTATTCAAGGAGTTATTGCTCTATTAAGAAGGACCCATGAACAGGCTGTGGAGCAAATAAGGTATGTACTAGCATTATATACTGCAACATGATTTCAGTAATAACCTGCTTTCTTACTTGTGCTGTTTGATACAAGCTGTAATCTGAACTATGTAGTAATTTTGATATCTTGGTAAAACCACTGACGTTTTTCCAGGTTGAACCGTTCTGCAAAATATTACTTGGAAAAGGACTTGAAAGATAAAGCAAATGCTCGAAACATTGACACATTCTGTTCCGAGCTCCACAATAACAGTGCTGGCATTGGGTTCAGGGCAAACGTCGTTAGAATTGAGTCAAAGTAAGTGTTCAAGTATCCTACAATTTGTCAAAAGCTTGAGGAATCACGTCGGTAATTTACTTCGTGCAGTCAGTGGTAGCAATATATAACTGCGTAGTAGATCACTAAATGGAAGTGCAAAAATTGTTTATAATTGCGTACGCCATTGCTAGTATAGAGAGTGTTTCTGCATTTCGTATGTAGTTCTACCTGTCAAGATATTGAATGAGTTGGACTGAACATTGCGCTTTTTGTAGTTCCCGTATTTTTGTTTGAAGCAAAAGTTAAAGCCAGCTGTTTTTAAGGGAAAATGATTATGCAGCAAGTTTGTGTTGGCATATGTCCTGCCTGTTACACTTTTAGGGCTTGCGGCGGATATGCGAGTAGGCCTACATTAAAGATTTTTATGAGATGTAATCTATTTGTAAGCTGCGCAAGTACCCATTTCGTAATGCATGCAGCTAACTTTGTTGCATTTTCTACCTGCAACTTCTGGAACAACAAAATATTTGGTTTTGGTGCGTATTACGTGATGCAGTATATAGTGTCCTTTTTCAGGTATACTTTTCTCACTTAACGAATAAGCTTTTTTGATTGGTTTGTATTGTGCACCATTCGTTCAAGCTGCTTTCCAATACAGACGTATCGCTGCATTGCGTACATAATGCTGCTCGTTTGTTACTGCTGATTTCCTAACGAGCGCGTAAGAATATATTTTAACTTTTTTCGTATCTACTATTACTCATCTTCATCGTTTCAGGGTGCGTTTTCTTTTGAAGCGCAATCTCAACTTCCAAAACCTAATTTTGTTTCAGCTCAGTCACTCCTGAAGAGTGGGCAGCGTTCAGCAACGCTAACATTCAGAAAGCCGAAAGGGAGCGAAACAGTTCCGTTGCTTTGAGAGCAAACATTGATGGAATTTTGAAACAAACAGCTGATGACATGAAAACCCAATGCAACGCAGTGAATCTGTCCTTTACTGAACGCGTCCAAGAAACAAAGAAGGCCAAAGATAAACTGGAACAGCATCTTGATAAGGTCGATTTTCTTATTGTTTGGTTAACATCGTTTCCGCTCGTACCTACATTTCTCCATGAAAGTTGCATTATCTAGGATAAGTCTACATCTAAATAATTGTTTTTGAAAAGCTCGGCTAGTTTGTAGAACGCCACAGAAGTTTGAAGCAGAAACCACACTTTTTCGCCAATCGACGCCATTTTTCGAATAGTAGAAAAGTTTTTTTCAAAGCAAAATTCTAGACTAATATTTTCATAATGATTCACAAGCGAATGGTATGATTTCACGCAAATTCATTTTTGTGTTTGCAAACATGTTTGGATGCATGCAAGCTAAAGCAAAGGTTTTGGATCTTTTCTTAGGGAAGATATTGCACATCCGTTTTCATTTATTCCCAACTGCAATCGTACAAACAAATATACAGCAAATGAATCGCAAAAAACAAGAAATAAACGTTCACAACATCATAAAACACTGACCACCTGGGAATCAATAAGAAAGGGTTCTACCAGGTCAGAATAACTCACTACCAGTGGGTTTTGGAATACAGATTATTATCATTGGCGTAACAGTGAAGGACGAGACTGCAAAACTTTTGTAAAAATCACTCTTAACAAAATAAAGGATTTGAAAAGTCTTTCAAGATCTCCCAATTTTTCCAACCTGTGGTAGGAACGGTCGTGACCACAGGGTTAATTCTATTTACTTATTAACACTTCTCTTAATCTGCGCTCGTGGGGAAAAATTAGCCGTTTGGCAAAAAATATAATTCTTATTTATCTTTCACCCTGTTCTTCAAGAATATAGATCCACGCCGCGACAAGCTCAGTTTAAAAATGTTGTGAATAAGTTTGGCATTGAACTTTAACTAGGTCAACGGAAATGCTTATAAACGATGTTTAAAACCACGTACATGGAGATCCCCTAAGAACGTGATGCTGGTGGCTGTGAAACCTCAAGACAGACTTTCTACCCAGGAGCGTCGGCAGCAGGGAAGCCAGAGGCACCAGGCCCACTCATTTGGTGGTCCCCTGCTGGCAATGAGTATGGCCTTTTTGTTTTTTCGCTGATATTGACCCGATGTTTTGTTGGTTCCCCATCCGCCAAAACATGGCGACGCACCCGCTCCTAACTTTGTCAATTTCTGAAAAGGATTTGCAAGTTATGTCGAGATTATACATGGCGGTTTAGCCTTAGGCTAAGTTCTCACANGCAGTGAGAGATTTTTTAGTAAGTGTTTTAGAAGAAACACAAAAATTCATTTACGTACATCATTTTTCTTGGCTAATATGATGGAAAACTAGAAACAACTTTGTGACCGTCGACTTCAGTTCGTCTGCAGCTATCTGCAAACTCCAACATTATTGCGAAGAGCAAAAGTTTTTGTATATTCAGTGCATTCAGTGACATATGTTTAATGATAATGCATTCATTGATACATCTGCCGTTATATCAGTGGCATCCACTGATTGGATACTTTGCAAATATTTGCATGTGCTCATTTTTGTGATTTCGGTGAAATGGCCGTATTTTAGGCATTGGCAATAATCATGTCATACACTACGCATTTTAAAGATTGCCGTGGTGCTACTTTGCACAACATTTCAACGAAAACTGCCCTTAGAACGAAGCTGAACCAAATTTGTGATTCTTGCTTCATCTCCATTTTCAACACTTACATCTTACGAAGGGATATGCTCTGTGTTTCAAAGAGCAATGCGTACATTCGAAAAAATCATATCGAGCCCATTTTAAAGTAAAACTCGAAGGACTTTTCTATATTTGTAATAGAAACAACAAACGCGCAAACCTCAATGGATTCAAGTAAAATATTTTTAGACATTTCCAAAACATTGGCTTTCATAATTAGCGAAATTCAATCACAGAACAGGGGCGGATGCAGGAGGGACGATCGCCCCCTAAAACCTACGAAAATAACTTTATTCACCATGATTCTGTAGAATTCGGAAAACAGCATTCGCGATATAAGGCCATTTTGTCGTCCACTGATTTGTCACAGCAGTGTTGTAAAGTATACTTCATCTCTGTTACAGTTGTGAACCCGTAATGAGACTTGACTAACAAATATTACTGAAATCGCCCCCCCTAACCTTATTGGCTGGATCCGCCCTTGTCACAGAACGTCAGTGACTGAATGTCACTGACAACGATAACAGTAACGTGATGTCTTTTAAATCAGTAGTTTCGACGTCGTTGTCTCCAACAGAACCCATTTATAGTGCTGGCAGAAAATAGCAATTTATTTTGACGCTCGCTGTTTTAACAGGTTCTACAAGAAATTAGCTCGATGGAAAAGAACATCATTGAGTTGCAGAAGGCAATTGAAGACAAGAATGGACCAATGATGGTATCGCAAAGTCGCCTCGGTGAAAGAACACACCGCCCGAATGTGGAGCTTTGTAGAGATCCTGTGCAGTACCGGCTTGTTGATGAGGTGTGTTTCCGTTGGCTGATAATGATTTTGCGATATGACTTGGAATCTGATCTTTGAAAGCCTGTAAATTTGTTTTTATTAAAAATTGTTCAATGATTTGCACCAGTGGTGGAGGAGGCGGGGCACAAAGTTTCGATTTGTCGAAAATACCTGAAAGTCCGGGCAAAAATAACGCCCAACGTTGTTTTATTTCAAAAAATGGCGCCCAATTTTTGCAGAAAAACACATGAAGACCTTTTCTAGGTCATACCAAAACAGGGTCTTTATGATCCTTGTGGGATAAATTTGCAGGAAAAGTCCCACAAAAACTTTTCGGGCAAGTTTGGGCAAAAATCCTTCGCACCCTCAAAAATTTGCCTGCTCCTACACCTATGATTTATGCAACGGTTAGTTACGTTTGTTTTTGAAATTTAAACCCTCTTGGAGATTAGTTGTTTAACATTAGTTCAAAGATGTGCATTTGCAACGATATGCCCAAAACTCTGGACGGTGCTATTATTTATCGGTTACTATAAATACTACATAGATCGCAACATACGCAGTAAACAAAACAAGTAACAATTATTCTAATATGAAATTAAAATTATGGGTGATACCTTGCCACTGTACACACTGTACAAGACTAGTGCTCAAGGTTGTGAATATGGAACCGTTCATTTTTTGAAGTCATAGAGTTCAGTGTAAGTATTTTGGTTTGAAGCTTTCAAGGGTTCGTTGTTTTAGGTTAACGAGATCCAGACCAGCATCAATCACCTAGTGGCGACATTAGCGCAAGCAGAAAGTGAGCTCAAAGGTCTCATTCGCAATCAACTTCTTCTTGAGGAGGACATACAGGTGATATGCTGGTGTATTTCTCTACAATACTTAGCGCTGCTTCTTTCTAGCCAAGCACGTAGCAAAGAGAAAGAAAGCAGGCGTGTATCTGACATGTGCATGCCCCCTGGAGGTAAAAAGATAGTGCCGCTTGCACACCAAAATAACATCCTCAGCAACTTTGATAAAAAAGAATAAGGCCATTCCATTTTGTGACTAAAATTTCTTCAGTATTAAAATTGTACTTATGTGGCATTAGTTAGACACAGCACAAAAAAACGCAAAAATCAGCGGAGAGTTTACGTGAATATAATCTTTTGGCTTGTATGCATCAAAACGTAGCACTAGTTTAACAATTGCTAGAAGCGCGTTTAGATCCATCTCTCTCGGTCACCGATGTACTTCAGTGCCAAACTACAGGCTTTACTGAACAGTGATGACACTGAAATCGGCCTAAGCAGCACCTGAAAACTTGCTGTGTCGGGCAGAAAGACGAAGTTTCTTCCAGGGTCTGCAAAGCTGAACTTCACGGATTCTGTTTAGACTTATTTTGCGAGCTCAGTACCTTTTCTGTTTAGGAGTCCCTTCGTCCAAGCGACCAAATTTTATTTGTAAATCCCAGAAACATAGCACGTAAAGTCGTAATTACACTAAACGGTTGTAAGCAACGGCAGTTTGGTAATCAACGTATAACAGATCTGAATGACTATATTTAGTACCAAGTTTTATCCTCTTGTCGGTGTAAATCGTGAACTGTCCTGCTGAGCCTTCACAAAACTTCAAAAAAAACAATTGCCTTCTCCATTTCGTCAAAGCCATGCGTGGGATGCTAGTCACGTTTAGCTGTTGTCGAGGTTTTGGAAATGTTACTCTTGTTACTCCAAGAAATGAAAAATCACATGCAATGTGATTCGTACCAAACGGAGAGCAATTGTTTATACTTTGCTGGTAGTTTTTTAACTGTTACACTCAGTCATCGAGAAAGTGAGTGGCCATCAACATCATCCAACGACTCCAAAGACGCTGCTGTTTTCTGAAGATCGAATCCCCTTAAAATTGCTGCACCCTCAAACGTCCATGAACATCGCACTCGTGACTATACANTTAGTACAAAGCAGGTATATTTCAATCNTGAAATACACTTTAATCATAGGTGTTAATGTAATTAGAAATCTCAAAAATGCGACGTTGAAGGTTTTCAATAGGAAGAAGTAATTTATAAAACCCAAAACTGCCGTCCTCTAGTTAGACAATTCCATCTGTAGCGAACTGTGTCCTTTTACCTTTAGGAGCGCTGCTGGGTCAAGGGTTCTCTTGCCAAACCGAAATTTCTAATTCACAAACGACAGTCAGCTTTAAAAAATGAGATCATATCGAGATCAAGGAAACGTGTTCAGTGCTTGACAGAAAATTTTTGCAAAGCTAGGAAATTTCTGGGTAATCGTATATTATCAGCGAGAAGTTGTTTGTTATACATAAAAGTTGCGGGAAAAATGCACCAGTTCTATGGAAATTGGCATAGTTACTGTGGAGCTTTATCCATGCACAGAGTATACAAACGCATGCACATAACTCTGCTGCTGTACACAATTACTGCTGAGTGTGGATTTGCGAAATAGGCTGTGACCTACCGTGACTCCAAGGCCTGACAGAAATAAACTGAGTGTTTTTAGATTGATAGAATCAAGGCGAAAGTTTGATTCCAAGAGAAGGAAATACCTGTTGTCAACATGTCGTTTGAATCATGAACGCTTCTTCCTGACAGTGCTACCTTATTCAGCCAGACTGCAACATGTCCCGAACAGCTGCCACTCAATCTTCACTGTCGTGAAACCAAGGTTTTCAGGCACTTTTCGTTCAATGCGCATATGAAGCGTTGCCCTTGCGACTTTGGTAAAAACTGAAAAAGACACAAACACGTCTTCCTTTTCAACCGAATTTCTGTCTGTTGCAGGTGAAATCGAACTCACTCTTTATCGATGAAGTGCAGTGCATGAGGATCCGTGAAGCTATTTCCATCAACTATTTCTAAAATTTTTATGCCATTCTTGTTGATATGAACTTTACATATGATTTTAGCGTTGACCTCCGAATTGCTTACGGAACTGTAGGAAGCCAAACAACAACCTTTTGCTTACTTCTTTTATCTGTCTGTCTGCCTATAGTGCTGTGTTAAAGCAATGCCCGTGTACAATGCATTTTCGAGACCTGAAGGTGCTGTTAAATTTGTTGTGAGGGGGATATTATCCACTCCAAGTGAATGAAAATTAATTTAAGGCAACAACACTGCGAGCAATTTCATTTAATTTATCTGCCCCAGCCAAGGATCCATCAAAGTTTAAACGTTCATCTACAGTTCTTAGATTGTAAGATGTGAGCGTTTTGCTTGTCAACAATCTCTTTGCTTCAAAGCTTTGTGGATGACTTATTTTGCGAGCCATCTGGTGTCACAATTACATTGTACGAAAATATCGTGCTTGTTGTTCGTTGTTAACTGACGGTCTTTCCCTTAAGTAGCGTGCAATAAGGCTCCCGATCCAACGTGATGGAATGTTATATATGAATGCTTCCGGTTTCGAATGCAAACGGCTNTAAAAATCGAATTGATTTCGTGTGGGAAGCAAGAAAAATAGATGGAAGGGCTAACCCAGTCCCGTCGCCACGGGGGGGTTACCNTTCCCAAAAAAAGCTCCAAGCCCCAACNAATTGAAACATGAAACACTATAAATCAGTTGAGTTTTTGTCAATTTTTAGAATACCAAGACCCCCCGCACAAATGCAAAGCCCCCCCATTGAAAACTTTCTGGCGA
>JGI24022J15233_10006287_pt1 | contig 12834 bp, 10 predicted proteins | sample Ectturendosymbi2_FD_15233 | JGI IMG/M metagenome (IMG submission 15233)
AAGCCACTTTGAGCGTTCTTGCAGCGTTGGCAAGTATTCGCGGATCCACCGAACCCAGAATTGGTCGGTCAAATACTGGATGTGGCGCCATCGTTTGTGAGCGTAGTTGTCATCCTGTGAAAATATTCCTGGGGAAATGTTAAGGGAGTTCCTAAGAAGCAGGAGATTTTTGTAATACGCCTCCATAACGTTGATTATTGGTTTGTGCATAGTTTTTTCCTTGCAGTTTCCCAGTGTAATCAAAGGGGGCAGCTTGTTTTACGTTATTGTTTAAAAAAAGTTCTTTTCCCGCAAATATCCTGTTTATGAGGCTTAACTACTTCTTTACTTCCTTGTGCTTCCCACAGCTGATGCTGCTTACACAGCAAGGTGTATACTCGGCAATTACCCTGATGTGTCTTATTTTTGTCTTTTGCTGGAAGTTCAGCTTAAAATAGAAAACAAAAAAAGGCTTTTATAGTCCACTATTCAGCATTTATTACCTGTTTGGATCTGAAACAAATTTCAGATCTCCATCGATCGGAGATATGCAAAGTGAATGCGCATTGCAAACAGTTTGAAACTTGGTTTTCAAAGCTTGAAAATTAAACAGCGCATTTTGTTCCGTACATACTGTCACCTGCGCTCTGTAAACAATCGGCAAGCCATATTCTTTCTTATGCCAGTGCTTTCAGGCATAAGTGTAGGAGCAGGCAACTGTTTGGGGATTCGAAGGATTTTTCTCCGAGTTTTCCCAAAAATGCCCGAAACGTTTTTGTGCAACTTTGCCTAAAAATTTTTTCCCACAAAGATCATGAAAAACTCTTTTGGTTTGACCTCTAAAGAAAGGTCATCATGTGTTTCACTGCAAACGTTGGCGTCAGTTTCAAAAATCAAACCATGTTGGGAGCCATTTTTGTCCGAATATTCAGGAATTTTGCACAGATTTTCAGAAATTTTGCCCTGATTGCCGACAAACCAAAACGTTTGGGGTTGCGCTTGCACCATGCCTCCTACATTGCTTTCAAGCAGGGATGCGGAGCCGAAGCCCGGAGCCTGAGCTGGGCATTTTGCCTTGAGCCGGAGCTGGACCTTAATTCACATTTAGGACCGGAGACGGGGTTATGGCATTTTCAGAGGTTGCTCCAGCTCCGGTTCCCTTCCTAGATACTAACGGTTTTGCCAAATAGACTTACTTTACCTAGAACATTGCTATTTATAGCACGCTTCACGCGACTGTTAAGAATTACCACAATAGACTAAAAAAAGGATCTGCAGGCCATTAATCTTTGTTTGGTTTAATAATCGCTATAAGCCTGTGACATCGTAGCTGGAAGACGTGGTGTTACGTGTTGAACAATGGTTCTCAAACACTGTTTGAGAGCAAATATAGGTTTGCACTTAGTGCTCACTAAGAAGTCATAACAGACGTATTTCCACAAGTCTGCATAGACGTATTCTAACAAGGCGCGTATTTTATACTGTGTGAAAGGAAGCCTGCATAAGAGTTGTTTGATTTAGGTTTTCATTCGGGCGCGTTTATCACGGTCTCACATTATGGATTTTTCAAACTTGTGGAAGCACTGCTAGAGATTTACTCATGCTTCTTTTCACTCAGTATGAAACTGTACGTCGTTTATCGCTATCAGCAGTGTCACTGTCTCGCTAAATTACCTGATACGATATCTGTGTTCCACAGTCACATGCAGGACTCCCTTTCAGTGATTTCAAATAAAACTACATTGAACACCAAAAAAACATATTTCTAGAATAAAAACCAATAAAAAGCTTGTTTTACGAACAAAAAAATCGTTACAAAGTATTCTTCGCAATCTGATTATCCAACGCCTGCGCACGTAACAATCGGTTGCGAAGTGCTTGATCGTGAACGTAACAGTCTTAAACGAAACAAAGCGATGTTGCCCACTAGATAACGGAACAGTCAAGTTAGGTGTAACTATTGTAAAACTCCCACCGCAAAAGTGTCGTCAAGTAGTGCGGTTTACGTTGCTTGTGCGTGATATTTCGTTGAGTACATTTCTTCTAAACTGTGTACTTTTTGATCTTCGAGAGAGTGTACACATATCTTTCTTTCCTCAATGAGTATGTGAATGGACGATTTGTGCAGTGAAGATGGTCAGAGAGTCTATGATAAAAAGGTTGTTGCGTAGTGTCACAGTTGCAAAAAGATATTTATTTTGTGATACAATTTTCTGTTTGAACAAATTAATTCAACGTAATGCAGTTCCGCTCAGCGTCAAGGGGGCCTCGCGGTCACGATTTTGCCCGGGACCTCGCGTTCAGTTAATCCGGCCCTGGAGAGAGGATATCGACTGTGTTTTGCGCTCTTTGCATGGTTTGCCCGGCCAGCGTTCAGCTTCAATCGCCAAGACTCCAACAGGCAAAACCTGCAACAAGTGCAAAACACTTGGTCAATTGGGAGTGGTCTGTGTTTAAACCCTCACACAGAAATGGCTTTAGGAAATAACGAGGTCCTCAGGCAGAAGCCGGAGCCATGTTCATGTAAAGAAGAGCTCCGGAGTCGGATTTGTGTTTTTACGACGGATCAACAGCCCTGCTTCAAGGGAGATGTGTTTGTCACATTTCCAGCTTTAACGAAAGCATTTGCTTGTTGATACATGCATCCAACCTGGCCAATAGTTTTATCGGTTGAAAAACAATTAGCGGTACGCGCAAAAACAATTATTAATGAGACACGTAAATAATTGCGATTATTTGCAGTAAATCAAGCATGTGCGACTGCGGGTCAATTGGAACTTCATCAGTTGGAACTTCGCTGGGTGGCGAACTGCAGCTCCGCGTTAATTTTCCAACAACAAAAAAACATAAAGCTTACCTACTGTATCAAAAGCTATGTGGGTTCCACAGCTCAGATTTTCGGTCTTTTGGCTTTGTCAGCATACTCGCTGTTTCGAATCGAAGAATTTTGGCTATACGCTCAAGAGCTGAAAAACAACTTTAACTGGGAAATAGAGGGAGCGGAAAAGTTTTGGCGCATTTTGTATGAAGAGAAACAGAAAAACAAGTTACACAGTCATGGCTGTCACCCATTATGCAGATGGAAACAAGGAAGCAACGAAGCGTCGAGCCAGGAAAGGCGGCACTATACGTCAGATGGTCCCAAATACAGTTATGATTCAAGACTGTGCTAAATGTAAACAAATATGTCCACTTTGGAAAAGGCGCGCATTCGGCCACTGGACTGAACACATCTTGTTTCAAGGGCAATACGATTGGTCATACTATGTCAATTCGGTTCATCACATCACTGCGCATCTTTCGCACAGGTGCTCTTACACGACGCTGGTGACGAACAAAAACATTTCGTTCGACAAAACTCACAAACCAATGTACGGTTCAATGAGCAATCTCATCACGTGATGATGCAGTGACGCTGAAGGAAACGGTGTGATATGACAGGACAAGATGGCGTCAGTGAAAACAAGTTAATTTATCCTACATGACTGGTATTCATCCGAATTGAAATAGAAATTTTTAACATCTTTTACACAAGAAAATTTTTTTGAATATTTTTACACCGACCAACATTATTTGGCACATACAATGTAACATAGGGCAGAAAAAAATATGCCATTTGAATGAAGTGTGTCGTAGTTGAAAACCTACAGGGAACATTTTGAATTAATAATGTTGGCAAGGATGCAAACGGCCAATCAAGAGTTCAATGAATTGATAGCCAGCAACTCTCCTCTAAATCATCCCAAAACTTTGTTCGACGGACTCGTGCTTGTGTTTTCTGGAGGTTGACAGAACAAGGATGAGCTCTTCCAGGAGCAGCAATCCCAGAATTATCCCAGAATGCGGTAGCGGAGAGTCGCTAANGTTTCGTTCTCAAAATTACTACATATTGTTACGTTTCTTCTCCATGTTATGCGAAATACTCTNACTTGCGAGCTAATGCTGGAACGTAACTGGTTTACACCAGCTCAGGGGAATAGTTACGTAAGTGACTGGCAAGACCTCCGTTGAAACGTTATGCCAACTTTCATAACCTCTTCTTGATTAAATGTCGCTTTTCAAAATAAGTCTTTTCTCTTTTGTTTCACGTATTACCATGTTTCGTAGTCAGATTTACGGAGAAAACTTTGTTTTAGCAGCAACCTGCGTTTTTTGTGAACTTTGTCCAAAACGCAAAATTAAAACATTCCATTCAAAATGTTTGGCAGTGATTGTAGATGAATGTAAAGCAGGAACGATTTAAATACATTGCACCAAGCGTTTTAGCCTAATAAAAAACAGATATCCAACTCCAGTTTGTAACTTAGGCATTTTCTAACTTACCGCAACTCATTTTAAACGGCTTGCCACGAAATGTTCGAAGAATGACGTTTTATGTTGAAAAACTCAATTTACGTTGAAATGGCTCACGTTACGGGCGCATATTGAATGAAACAGCTTATGCAACAGAAAGACCAGTTGGTTTCTTTTCTCCCTTCGCTGGGCTCCCTTGAAAGAGACGAAAATAGGCCGGTTACAAAGTAGAACAATGTAAGCATGGTGGCAATCTCTAGAAGGAAATGTTATGTTGAAATTAATTTTCAACATTGTTATAGGATTTATAGGCGAGTTATAGGATTGCAAAGTTCTACAAGAAAAGTGGCGCACGCGGGACTTAAATGGTTAAACGTCTTTCGCTGCTTTAAGAAACGTGCTCATATTCTGGTCAGGCTCTTCTCGCGTCCGACCACACATCGTGACCTCATGTAAGCAAGCATAGGTGGCTTTGCAACCATACTTATCGATGACATCGTTGATCACGCGTTGAAAGCAAGGGACAGCATTTCAAAGGAAAAAGGTATTTTCTTAAATTGATAAAGTTGTCCGTTAGCTTCGAATGCTGTATAATGTCGTTCTTCAGGCAGAATAGGAACTTGATGATATACCCTTCTTAACACAACACTAGAAGCCCTGAAAAATTTCTCTACCTACAAAAACGAGTGCGGGCATTTTTTACCTTTCATTTGTAAAACCATTTAAATACTGTATATGTCGAGCTCGGGCTGGGTTCGGGCTTCACATTAAGACCTGTTTACAACTCTGGTCTGTGCGTATCCAAATGATGCGTCTTGTTGCTGCATCAGTTCCCAGTTAGTCTGTTGCTGAGTTGACTAACGAGAAGGTGTTCTCGTTTCTTTCATGTACGTTTGCGTTTTCCCTGAAAAGAACTAATTCCCCTGAAACTACTTTGTATGCGGTGCAAGCTGAAATCTTAGGATAGGATGTATCCAAAAGACATGTCGGACAGACAGCAAACACGCTGACAGGACTACTGTGAAAAGGGGCCCATGCAAGAATCTACGAGGAGTAAATGCACGCGCAGAAATGCGAACAGAAAAATGCATTCGGCACAAGTCGCAACTGCTGAGTCACGTGATACATGCAAACGCAGTGTGACGGTGTAAACAGTTGGAGCCCAACAGGATGTCTCAATGAGCAGTTCATTACAATGCTTTGGTTCCAGTCCATACGTACTTCTCAATATAGTTGGACCACTGGCTGAAACAATACAAATTGTTTTGAATCTTGGCATGAAAAGTCCTGAAAATTTTGGTAACTTGATGCTGCGGAATATTGAGCATTCCTGGGGATGTAATGAACATTCAAATCTGAAAAGTGTTTTGCTGCCTTCGTCTTCAGTGACCACTGTTGGTGCAGTTGCGCTCACTCAAGTATATTGTAGACGTAACCTTTTGTATGACGAACCGCAGTTTCAAACAACCATAAATTGAGGAGATTCTAACTGCATGACCCCTCTGTTTCGTTTTATTTCCTATTTTTTCCAAAACGGGCATCTGCATTTATATTGCATAACTGCGACGATGAAAAAAAAACAAATTTCTTCTTATAAAAGAAAAATAAACGTCACTAAATAGAAAAGGAAATTCCATCATACCGGTTTGAAACAAATTTTCATCACTAGATGTTACAGTACATTTCATGACAAAAGACATTCACGTTGATACAAGATTTGCTTCTGTGAAGTCAAACACCGTGAATTGTTTTCAACTGTTGTTAGTGAAAATACAAATGTAACACGTATTGCTACCCTGTATATATTCTGTATTTCAACACTTACAAGACCTTCTCATCGACAAAGTGTATAAGATGATTATTCGCTCAAATTGTCTGCAGTACCGGCACTACAGCGAGGCGCAGGCCAAGGGGCCAAAAAAGGACCAAAAATAACAACTGCGTTGTTCAGAAAGTGACCAAAGTGCAGCAAGTAAAAGTGAATGAACGTGATGATAGTGAATGGAACACACGTTCACGCAATTGAAATGAGAAGATAAAGGTACCACACTAATTTACGTTTGCTGCAGAAGGGTTAACATTTTTCCTATTAATTTCAATTTCATATACGCTAGGTGAAGCTATGTAGCAAATTTGGTATAAATATTATTCATCTAATGTAGAGGAAACGCCCTTCTTATTTCCGTAATGAGCAAAGTGAGGATAGGTAGAATAACAATCTTTGCAAACGCGGCGTGGGCGCTGGAATGTTTTTTCTAGTTTACTGACAAGTCTATTCACGGCGTGATGTCAGGGCCAGCAAAGCATGCCCTGCAAGACATACTTTATAAAGTTCACTAAAAATAGTTCAGGCAACCAATATATGTTCTTTTCATTTCTTGATTTTTGATAGAGATTTGCGATAGCTGTGCCGCTTTTACTGGAGTAAATTTGTATCGAAGCCTTCACTAAATCATGTTTCAACAATCCAATGTAGTTAGGTTATGAAACGCCAGTCAGCATTATTGGCGTTAATAACCTAGTAGCCTGATTAACCAGTGAAATTTGGGTTATTGGATGCACCACCTTGACATATTTACCCAAACCGATTCCAACCGGTACGCACCATAAGCAACATTGTGGCGTCTGCTAACGTGAGAGGTTTGTTGTGCCAGTGGATATATGTCAATTGTTACAATACCAGATTGTAACAAGAAGTCTGTAACAAAGTTTTCCATTTGTACAACGGCAAAGGTATTTTTAGGGAGGGGTGTTGAAACGGACTTTGCTTAGGGCGCCGGCAGTTTTAAGTTGTTCATGGGGAATTTATTTGGCACCACCTGTAGAAAAAGAGCAAAGCACGGTAGAAAAATTTGTTCTGCATGAAAAGTCAGCCAAAACCAAAACTTTCAAAAAATGTAGGCAAACAAACACACATGCTTTTTGGGTATCCATGAAAAAAGTATTTTTATAAGGTGTTTTTTCCATTATTCAGCTTCAAACGACAGTATCTCCTGTTTGAAACACCGAAAAAATGTGACACTCGCAGAACACGTTGAAATGCACGCCTTACAACATCCTACCAATTTACAAGTAAACATAAAGAGGAAAAAAGTCATTGCAAAAATCTAAATCATTGGCAAGAGTTTGAGTTGACAAATCCTTTATCAAAAATATTGACTCTTTTTGTAGGATTCTTCGCGTTCTTTCGAGTGGTACAATTTGAAAAACACCATTGGCAAACTTTTTGGAGTAATAATTGAAAAATCGTATTTTTCAAGTTTCAAAAATATCCATTTTTTCGCCCCTGCATTGTTCCCCGCAAACAAGAATGAGTTTAAGTGACGTTTTTGGTGTTTGTGCTTGCTTGTGGTCGTTGCAAGGAGTCCAAGCCAAAAGTTGCTTCGAAAATGCTAACAGTTAAGCCTTAGCGTGAAGTCAAGTTCTTGAAAATAACCAAAAATTGCCAAATACTGCATACGAAACACAAAATTACATTTTTATAACATTTTTTATGTAATATAATATTTTTGGAGCTTTTCAAAAACATCACTCGAAAACCTTTCTTGTATTGACTGTCTTGTCGACGTTGCAAACAATGGTTCGCGAGTTATGGCAAAAAAACATGCCGAAAAGGCGATAAATCTGCTTGTGTAGTCCATAAAAAACAGAATTTGCATTAGCAAACACATGGGGGTCTAAAAACAGATCTAAGCGCTGGAATGACTTACTCCGGCCCGGATTTTCTGATATACAAAGGAGTTGTTTCGTATCAGGCAATGTTAAAACTTGAAGCAAAATATAAATGTGCTTCAAAACCGTTATCAGACCTACAAATTATCCTGTAAAAGGTGTTAGACAGGTTGATAAATTTACTGACGCTGATTTCATTTTCCCTGATATATGGAATATAAAGATTAAACCTTGAAAATTTTCTGTGCATTGAAGCTGCGTGTGCGAAACTTCAGTGCGAATGAAAAGCACGTCTTATTATATAAGACCCGTGTTTGCAACAGTTCGTTGCGTCCTGGTGCTAGCAGGAAGTAATCTAACTGCTTGAAGCTACCAGCGATGACTAAGCCGGTGTGTTTTATCTTTCGCATGATGCTACAAACTATAAGTCGGTTCGGTGACATTTTCGCCATATCCTTAGAACTCTTGCTTTGCGGAAAATGCTTGCAGAATCGTTGTTGGGAGAGATGATGCGTGACCTTTGTTTAATTTGCTAGGAAAAGCTTTATATGCGAATATACTTCTTATTGTTTCGAAGAAAAACAAGAATTAGGGAATGAAAAACACGCACCACAAAGTCGTGATCTGTTCAAAATCTGCAATGTGAAATAAGTATTGTACAAGGTGCAACCGAAATAAATACCGTTATTTGAAGGTGCAAATTACAATCGCAATTGTTTAGTACACTACAAAGGCAGGTTAGATAATGCTGAGTTGATTATTGCAAACAGCATGTGTAGTGTGACGCATATTCCTGCTATGCAAATAAGGTCAGTTTCTGAGAAAATAAACCAATCATTAAACTTGCATTGAAAGATGAGGACTCTACATCTCTAGATTTTCTGTAAGCTTTCGAAGAATCAGCCGACACGGCCCTGATTTCATTCTTTTGCGATGATTCGAACTTGCAGATATCTATATTAAATTTGAAGCAAAACACCTTATGATTCAGGTCATATGCAGAATGCGTAACCAATATTGCCTTCGTTGCGTTGGCAACCAAAATAGCGTGCGCATTTTAAATGCTGTGACGGATGAAAACAACAACGCCAGCACGTTGGTGATGAAATGAAAAACGTCAAAACACATCAACGAACAGCGCAAAAGATAGCAAAATTTATCTCACGCGGGAAGGATCATGTTTCAAATAAGTTGATGATAACATTTATCTTCACAGATCTGACTATCTGAATATCTCTGAATATCTGTGAAGATAGTTAGTAAGAGAAGTAATTATGACAAGCCGAAAGGTTATTAGTATGTACCTTTGACAGATAAGGCATAATAGAATGTTTGACGAAGGATAGCTCCTCAAGAGTTGCAGTTGTGTAAATTCAGGATCAAACGTATGGAAGTTATGAAAAGGAAGATCTTATCTGTGGTTGTCCGGTAGGTGTCAATTCCTTTATATGTTGCAGGTGGTAAGCTTCCGTATGTGATGTTATGATTAGCTGTTTGGTCCTGGAACATACCTTGGCTTGTAGGGTAAATGCAAGAATAAGCAGTTTCGCTTTGTGGACCTCTTAGGTACACTTCTTGTTGTAATGAAACTAAACAAATAAAAATGGGTACGAAATTGGCTGGCATCCTTTAGACTGAACCCGATTATATGCGCTGTAAACTATGAGAGAATTTTTCATGTGGTTGCTTACAACATCAGTCTCAACGTTAGGTACACAAAATGCAATCTTTCTTCGACTGGATGATGTTAATTAAGTACTGTAAATAATAATATTTACAGTACATTAGTACTGAAAGTAAGTACATCAATAAATCTTGCAGAAGGAAATACCAAATATTCTATCAAGGGCTGTGTGCAATTCTGCATTATCTGTATGATTTCATTCACGAACAAAGTTCCTTGCGAGAAATCTTCATGACGTTGAAATGTTTCAGACTTGCACATATCTGTGTCAAGGTAGCTTGTCGCCACAAGGCGACGAAACTTAAAAAATCAGCGAATATTTTCAATTTCAGATTTCCAAAACAAAACCAATTTAATTCATTTCTACGCATTATTGGTCCTGAAATCTACAAGCACTGCTTACAAGCAAACAGTTGAAGTGCTGAAGTAAGAGCATGAAACGAAAGGAAACTCAAGACTAAAAAGAATAAATCTAAACACGGGATGCTTCCAACAAAACTGGAAAATACATCGATCTCAAATATTGCTTTCTCAAAAAATGACAAAATGTTTTTTCTCCAATTACGAAGCAACAAAACCACAGCAACGGAATAACGTGTGACTCAGCACTAAGCGTTATGGTAATACCGAAGAAGAATGGTGGTCGTAACATTGAGTTGGGTGCTCGAGGGAAGGTGTCCAAAATTAAATGCTGAACGTCATGAAGGAGGTACAAATATCGATATAATGAAACTACATGTGTGGTACAAAGTAGTTCAAACAAATGGGCAATGCAGAATGGAAAAACGTCTATGAGCGTCGCGAAACATGGGCGTCTGCAAGGGGTGGGAGAAAAACAAGAATTTTCCCCATTTGGAAATTGTGACTAAAAGCTTTTAAAGGGTTTTGTGAACGCCTATTAGCATTGAAACCGGAATAGGATAAGCAAAATGTTGATGTTACCCATCCCCTGGTAAAACTTCCGCGGACAACCATGTCGCAAAGTGGAATAAAAAATTCACACGACGGTGTATCATGGTTTCTAATACTAATTTGAACATTAAATGTGTTCAACCGTTTGTGTTTTCGTCTATCCCATGAGTTGAAACTGGTTTGTTCTACAAAAGTAACGGTGCAGGAGTCTTAAACAGATGATTTATTTTTGAGGCCACGGAACGCTGCATAGAGCCGCGGCAAAGCCATTTCATCCTTTCCCATCTTGTGTTTGCTTGGTTCGAATTACGTGAACATCTAGTAGAAAATTGGTTTGTTTTGTGGACCACATGCAAGTAGTGGCATGTCACACAAGTGGCTAAAATTATTAAATTGTTTGCGCATGTGCGATTTTGGTTCAGCAGCAATTTCTTTTATTTTGTTAGGACTTGTGAAACATTTTGAGACCATGGAATTGTTTCAAAACGAGCAAAAATTACGGTTTTGCGTTCAGGCTGTTAGATTACCAACGTATTTTTGCATTTTTCTTCGAATGTTTTTAGTGAAATTACTGACCAAAAGCTCACTATAAATTGATTTGAAGTTTTTATTATGTATGTCCTTACTGAATCTTTTCACCCTGCCATTTTCCTTTTAAATGACTGCGAAAGAAGTCGCTGATGAAGCGTGTAATAAATTAACAATCTTGCGTTTCCACATACTTGAGAACAGCGAAACCACAACTATGATTAGTAACTTAACGCGATTCCAACTCCTGTAGAGAGCCACCAGGTGCAAAAGCTTACAGGTGAAGCTCTGTTATCCTTGAAAACGTTTGTGAACAAGGAAGTAAAACCTATTAATAGCCATCGAAAAACGCATCTTTCCTCACTACCTCTACTGCCGATGTGTCAGAAGCGTGTCAGAAACGTAAGTCTGCAGCGACAAGTCGCTTTGCTATGAAGGAAACAATAGAATCCCGTTTTGCGACTGCATAGCTATAATGTGATTGCTATACCAATCCGTGTGCCAATATGCATTTTCTACCAACCGTCATTTGTGAATACCAGCCTATGTTATTTGAACTTTTCCTTTTCATAAAAATTATTCATTATAGCTTCACAGTTATATAACCAGAGTTTATATTTTATAGTTAAATTCCATTCGTATTTCTATCCCTCTTGATTTTTCGAATGTTAGACACCTTGAACAGCTTTCAAGTGCAAAATAATGCTGGTTCCAATGCCGTATTTATCTGCACTACTTCACGTACTCACTATTTAAACAAAATAGAAACAACTCGCATTGATGACACTTGAAAACAAAATTACCTCGTTTTCTGTCTCACCAGTACGTCTCAAATGTAAAAGGCTAAGTATCGTGTTAGTCGACATTGCAGCTTGGTGCGATGATCAAATTCACTCCATTCGCGAACGCAGAGTGTCACACATCCAATCAGCGTGGATATTGAAAGTTTAACTTCTTGATATTGACCATGTTTAACATATAGCAATGGAATGCAAAGACTATATCATACATGTCTATTGGTTAACGCTGTGCATAAACAACAACGTATGGGGTTGAAAAAACAAAACACGTTTGAGAGTGGTCTGCAACATCCTGCAGTTTATGAAATTCTGATCTTAGCAGGAAACACCAGCTACCAGTTAAGCTAACAGCGATGTCTACGTTTTTGTTTTTATAATAAGCGGATTGCTCTACTCTAAGACTGAGACGTAGCGATTGCTCTATACTGAGAGACATCCGTCTGCAGAGATTACTTTCTGAGTGGCTGTTGAGGGAAATGCGGTTTGATGTTTTTCTGCAATTATTCACGAGGTGTTCAGCAGATTTTCGAAAATTAATTTGCCACTGCGACTTTACTTGGAAAGTTAGGGTAGATTGTTTCGCTATCGTTAGAATTAAAAAAGAACATTTTAGGTTTGCAATATACACAGAAACACAAGCATTACACAAAATCAAACACGAAGAAATACCTTCAGTTTTTAACGCAATTAAACAATAGGAGTTTTATTCATAGTTCAGCAAAGCTGTTTTAGTTAATGCTGCATCGATACTGACGACGACCACTTCGGATTTTCTAAAAATCGATCAACCAAGTGAATCAAAACAGGCTTTGTGTTTGAGAGATGAGAACTTGCGACAAATAGAGTTTCCCAGCAGCCGATAAAGGTGTTAGAGTTGTGTTTTCTCGAACTTTCCTTGTGCACGTTTGGCGCAAATGCCGCGGCGCTGATTGTTTCTGCCGGCAAATGATTTATTCCACGCCGCGC
>JGI24022J15233_10006288_pt1 | contig 12832 bp, 8 predicted proteins | sample Ectturendosymbi2_FD_15233 | JGI IMG/M metagenome (IMG submission 15233)
TTATGACCGGCGTAAGTGCTTGGCGTACGTCGCCTCAAAACAAACGACCGACCGGGTTCAGAAATCACGTGATGGTGTCATGCTTGGTGAGAGAAAACGCCACTCGGAGGTCAAAGCTACAGCGTGGTTTACGATGCCTAGTAAAAGCAGTGTTTACTCAGTCCACACAATTTAATATTTTGGCAACTGCTGGCGTAAACGAAGGCTACTGCAAACTGGAGCAGCAAATATTTTACTTTTTACGTGTGGTTTTTCAATTCCGAAACGGTTTACAGCGTATCTTTTCGTCAAATAACTTACTAAACGTTCTTTTTGCACAATAGTTTTGCACATTTCATGTCTGTCAGCTATATGAATTCAACTGTCTATCAAAAATAATCCTTTCACAGCAAAGAATCAGACACTAAGATCTACAGCAGCGCTTCTCAACCGGTGGGCCGCGAAGCTCCTTAAGGTGGGCCGCGAAATGTTCCGAGATAACACAATAATTGCGCCTGGTCATGAGTTCTAAAACAGATTTTTGTGAAGTGGGCCCAAAATCAAAGTCTCGGCGAAAAGTGGGCCGCGGCATCAAAAAGGTTGAGAAGCACTGGTGTACAGAGTATGTATTTCGCCTACTAGGTAAGCATCACCAGCTCTTCTTCAAATAGAATCAAACTAGAATCAGAAACAAATCCTACAAGACAATACAATTGTCCTGCGTTACATTGCATTTTTAAGTTAGTAAGCTGTTAAATTTCTGTGCACTAAGAATGGTGAGATTTGCTTCATTTAACAACGTCAGCTAAACAGTTAGACGTCATGATTCGAATTTTAGGATTTGGCTGGCTAATACTTCATGCTGTATGCAAAATGTCGTTTGAGCGCTGTTGTCCGTTTGTGAAAATATCAATCAAACGAATTCGGCAAAGTGTTGAATACCCGTGCATTTTGCTTTCAACAAGGGTGAATGCAATTCTTAAGAGTAATCTATTTTCCTGCCAGCCATTGCCAGTCCAAAAATAGGTTAATTATTCCTTATACGACCGCATCAGACGACAAATTAGATAATAAAAATGTATATACATCTTTTTTAAATTTATTAGCTTGCAAATGAAAAGAAGATGACAACTGCTTTGGCAAGAGTTTTTCGGAGCGATGGCAATCTTTTTTTGAACAAGCGAAGAGGATAAACTGCACTTGTCCAATGCCACGCGGATCCCACATGCAGCGCGGTGTCGGTTTGCAGCAGCAGTTTAACAAATAGCGTAATTCCGCTGGGATGCTTCGAACTTCAACTTTCCAATAACATTATAGGGAAAGGCATGCTCGATGTTTTAATCGTAGTCTGTTTAATCGTAGTCTGCTGCATCGATTGAAAGCTGTGTCGATAAAGTTACCAAGCACTGCTTGTCAATCCAGAGGAAGGCAACAACGGTATCTGGAGCAAGGTCACCTGTGCCAGGCGTCTATTTCTTCGTTTGCCATTGCCGTTGCAGTGGCTGCATCTTTCTAATCTCCATTGTCCTTGACTGCAAATTTCATGAGTGCTTTGTCGTTTTGATATACTGCATATTGTTTTCGGCTTGAAGAAATGACTAGTTGTCTTCATTGCACAGCTTGTTTTGATAGTTGAGACGTTACCGTCATTGCCCCCCAGCCTAAACCATACTATCAGGGTTGGAAAAGCTATGATGGTAACATCGTTTCACACTGAGAAACCTAGCGTAGTTTTTTGTTTGTCATTTTTTTTGTTTCTGCTGCACGGATAAATTAATTTGGTTCAGTGAACTCCACCCACAATCTTTGTGTTTTTACTTAGCCTGCTCTTTAAACTTTCAAAGTAATTTATTGCATTTATTTCAGCAACCTAGGTGCATGTATCGCGTCTAAGCAAATATTGCCATTTTTACCACAGGTTTATCTTATTATTGTATATAAACTGTGAAGCGAAAAGGCAAAAAATTGCAGAATGCTAAAACCTAAAAGACGGTTTGGAGACGGCAAGATGCCAAAAGCAAGAAAGCTTTTAATCTATTTTACAGCTTACAGAGAAAACAACTCGTTTTAGATGTGGATGAAAAACACATGAACTTGTTTCTTTGTTTTTCCACTAAAGTTCAGTCAGGTTCCATAAATTAAAAGTCTAAGAAAAGTTTTGATGCAAAAATTTAGGTTTAAGCCATTTAAAACTCTAAGTTCATGGTTATCGTGCGTGCCATTTGAATGTTTTACTTCAAAAGACAGGCAACCCATCTAGGCGTGCGGTTACTCAAGCGCAGTCGCACGCAACGGAAAGTTAACTCTTGCCAATTGTTGGTTCTAAGCAAGGGTTTCTTCAGCAGGAGAATTTTTCGCTACGAGTGGCATTTACTGCAGTAAGGTCAGCAATATTTTATTGAAAAAGCACTTTAACGTCCACAATGGGGTTTTCTGTCTTCGCAACGCGAGACTTCGTCTTGTATAAAATCGGGCTTTGATCACAGAAACAATAACAGCCAACACGACTGAACGATTTTAAATTGTCATGAATTTAAAAATATCTAAATGAAATTATGATATAAGCGGGTAGCAATTGCAAAGAGTGAAAAAAAATTTCGGATTTTCGGAAAGTTACTTTGCCAAAATATAGGCAAAATCCGATTTTCAAATGAAATAGCTTGGTAGAATTCACTTTTTCTGTGGAATGTGCTATCGAATTACAAATTAAACCGAGATATTATTTGCCAAAACTTATCACATTTGCTTCTTAAAAGTTGGTGTTCGTTATCGCTTTCATCTGATCTGAAAGTTTGTAATAGTTATATACGCAATACAATTCAGTTGTAATTGCGTGACATGATTTGGCGTATTTTTGAGAGAAATGCGAAATTTATTTACTCCAAGGAGTTTAAGCATAGCATTTGAAATCAGATAAAGGAATATTGATGGTTGGATATGAAACAGATAGCTTTCGAAAATGCCTACAATTGCGCCGATACGGCCGAGGTAACTGTTGTCTCAGACTGCAGACAAAACGACGAAAACAAGAGTCATACTATTGCAGCCCTACCATTTGGAGCAAGCAACTACGTGTCACTAACTGCATCACGTGATCGTTCAGAGTTGAGCACAGCTGCTGCATTCGAGGTCAATGACCTCGCTGTTTTCGACCTCGCAGACCCTGCGCTTCCCAACATTTTGTGACTCTCAAACCACACTGTAAAACTCATGATTTCTGCAACCAAACGTACCTCCGCAATGATGCACGTTAACACCCGGTTTTGCCAAAGTATTTCAAAGGGCTGTTTTAATACCATCATAGGCTCCTAGGCAAACTAGTCTGCTGGGACCTCTACGATAAACACAGTAAAGTAGTACATATTTATGGTAAGTCACGTAACGTGCAGATTAACAAGGGGCTCATATGCCCGTGGGGCCCCGACCAAGTGCCTATCGGGTCCATATGTTGAGACGGTTCCCAGTGTTTGTTCAAGCCTTCTTTAGATGCATTAATTGAAATGCAGATATTTTTCAGCGTTGCGTTAGATTCGGACTATTTATCAGAGTGAAAAGAGAAGTAGAATAGCAATAGGCCTACATGATATTTAGAACACGAGGCGTCTCTGTAAAAATTGACAACTGAGAACATGAAAGCTGAAAGCCAAGTGACTTGTGACGCAGAAAGTGTCGAATATATTCTCATGTTCGGTATTGTCACTTCAAAAGATGAATGGTCTGTGCTCTGCGGTATGCATAAATACCCCAGCTACAATCACACTGGTATCGCTAGCAGCAAGTATACTGGTGCATGGCACCGATGTCAACTGCTCTGCAACTACTAGACGTTGACGGCACACGATCTGGCGATGCTGCTATTGTGCACCGCCAGTGATGGACCAATACTGTCTCCACGATTTTCACAGTGCAGTTCATTTGGCAAGTAACGCCCAGCGTGTGCAAAGTGAGCTGGAGAAGTTACGTTGTCAACTTTCATCGACTGTGGGGACTAAAGTCGTTAAATAGGTAAAACGCTTGTCGAGCAAATTTGAATTGTGGGCATACGGAAACTTAACACGGTCACATTGATACATCTTGTGCATGTGTTCACCCTGTAGGTCATGTGAAAGTTGCTCTGGCTATGCCATAGTACGGATAACCAAGCACGCTGTGTCTGTTTTCGTGTTTCTGTTTTCTGTTTTTAATTTGTGATATATAGCTTAATTGAAATGACAATTCAATGGGCATTAGTTATATCACTTCAATAAAACGTATACAAAATCTGTGGCTTAAATTTACAATGACAATATTTTGGACACAAGTTCAGAATAATCTTGCAGATTTGACACCCTGCATTTTACGGAAAGGGGAAAGGCGAAGTCTCGTGAAGTAAATAAGATTAGCAGCTGAGCATCGATCAAAGTGAGCACTACCGACCGCTGCAGGCAGGCCTACAGCGCAGTTAATTTATAAAGCCGGTATACTTTGTGGCTTAAGCACATTGTGGCTTCATGTGTGCTATTTCACGTTTTTCAAACCTTTAATGGAAATATTACACGCCATTAAATTTTTCAAAATGTTTCAGATATATGCGGCATCATGCTTTAAAACTGAAGATTTACGTTATTTCCATCAGTTCGAATGAAGCGCATTTATACTGTCGAACGAAATGGCATGGTAATCTGATAAAGCATTAACTTAACTAACCGGTCTTTCAGTTCTTGCCACCTGACCAGGCAAAATCAACAGGGGGCCGAGAATGCGGTGTCTTCGGGCCAGAAATTTCTCTGTGACAAAGTTATGAGCAATCACCTGCCTAGTACCAGCACAACTATAGCAATGTTTGCAGCAACCCAAACCAATTCACTTAATTTCATTGCCACGTTGTATCTGAACTGACCTCAGCTTTGCTGCATCCTGTGCTGAAGCAAGTTTTCTTTTCGTTGCTTGAGCGGACAAGATTACTCGCAGGAAAAGTTTGTCAGCGTTCAGAAAAACAAGGCAACCGAAACAGAATTTCTTTCACCTCTCCTTCGTCGTTGCTGTTCAGTTTTGGCTGCGGAGTAAGTTGCACTTCAGCATCCCTTCCTTCACTTTTTGAACGGAACATAGTTGTGAGAATAGGTGATTTCGTCAAGCGCGAACTTCGTAAGAACCGGGTGAACAAAGGGTTTTAACGTAGGAATCGAAGTCACTGGAGATTTTGCGTACGTCATACGATTTAACCTTTGCACAAGTAGCCAGATATAGATGGCTCGCATTTTTTGTGCTTGCCTGTTATCACACCCGATACGTTGAAGTATGTGCTAGTGTTCCACATGAAACAGCCCGCTGTAACCGCAATTTTACGCAGCTTGCAAAACAGCTTTTTCAAAACAGCAGCGGTAAGACGACAAGAAGCTTTTATCATGGGGATAGTCGCTTTCCAAGGATGAAAACAGGAGCGACGAGAAGGAAGTCGTCTGTCGAACAGGTCTTCCGAGCACGTAGCCTTCCTGGGACAAATGCGCATGATGAAACCAGCTGTCACGCGAGGTTGACCCGTGAGAAAGGCGTGCGTTGTGCTGGTTACCTGTTATGTGTAGATAATTTTTATTCTCTAACAGATGGAAAAGCAGAGACTTATCAAGGATGGATTTTGAGTCTAAAAGTATTTACCGCTGGGCCGTACACTTTTGATTCAGCGCTGATACAAATTTGCGGGTTGTTACTTTGCTGAAATACTGAAACACCGTTGTAATTCTTACGGATATCAAAATATTTGTGCGTTTATTGCTCTTTATTACACATAGAAGCTTTTCACAGCAGCCTAAACGAGATTAAAATCTTGTTAAAACTTCATCATTTCATCCTGTTATCTTGAAAAGGCACTCTTCTTTTTCTTTATAAATGCCGAGACTCTATTCAAGATCTGCAATTGCATCTTTAATGCTTCTACCTGAAAAAACTCACACGATTTATGTGGATTTTAAGCTTTCTAGCTTTCTTGCAGTTTGCAAGGGTTAGTTTAAAGCGACTGCACAGACAGCGATAGGCAAATCGCCGTCATGTGAAGCCAAGAGCCATGGCCCACGAAGTTTTGCTGTGATTAACCCGCGCACGTTAAAATGGCCGGCCAAGCCAAAAGCAGCGAACCTGCTGCGCTGAAAACACTTTATTTGGTGAAAAGTAGATGCACTTGTAAGTAACAATGGCCCGTAGTGGTTCCCGCTGGCCATAAAATTGCCCGCGAGAGCAGTAAGCTTGCCCATGACTAGATCAAAACGAAGCACGTTGTCGTATAATCTGTTTGCAACTGTTGTAGAGGCTTGGTATGAGTGTGAGGGAGATCGGTGTGATTGCTTTTTCAAAAAAAAAAATATATATATATTATCAACCATAAGTTATAGTGATTGATTTGAACGTCTGAGCTATTTATATGGCAGACAAACATTTCAATAGTCTGATGCCCCTTTCTTTTCAGAATCCGAGCAGCAGAAGAGGATTCTGCGAGCTTCGTTACTCCATTTTCTTTCTGAGCTATATTTTATAGCGAATTCATCTTCCTATGCTGTGGTAGTACTGCGAAATGAGATTTTTGATATGAATTTAGATTACTGCATTACTTCGTCGACCACGCTGGCATCAGTTCCAACATCAATTTTCCACCATGCTTGTAGCAAGCGTGTTGTTGTGCGAAAACATGGCGTAGCACAAGAAACAAGCGTACTTCTACCAGATCCGCGTGTTATGTGAGTGGCTTGATATATGTATCGCAACCTTCACAAGTGTGAATGGTAATCCCACACTTACAGTAAACTTTGAGATTGTAAACAAACGTTCTCTAAAAACAAAGCAAATTGTTCTGGAGCAAATGACATGACGTTGCGGTCTACTACATACAATATTATTGCGACAATTTTGCTGCTTGCCACAACTGAGGTGTTTTGCATAAACGGACAACATGCTCTTTGCTTTAGTTTGATACTTTTTTAAAGCTTTTTGAAGTTTTTAAAAATGTATTCTGAAAACAACAGTTTGTATAAATGATAAATACAAAACTCTGGTGTTTTCTACACCTACAAAAGTAAAATGTTTTGACTAAACTGACCTCAAGATGTTCATCTTACTGTAGTTTGTTTGCATAGTACAAAATTATTTAGAGCAGGTGACAAAACTAGGCTATTCTAATTTTCACAGCCTCAAACATATCTTGGCGAGCCCAACATGTAAACAAAAAATAACTGTATTTGCACCAAAACTTACTTCATATTCAGAATCATGCGAAACACCATCAGGCCAAGAGACATCAACACAACTTATCGCGGTTCCTACCATGCTAAATCACGCGTTTCTATCGCACGTTTTCAGCGTGCAGTGAAGCTGACGATGCAAAAATAACACGCTGTTTGAGAACTGAACTGTTTATCCAGAGCTAAAAACAGCATAATCCTTAGAAGAAATATAAGGGATGGCGGTTATTCAAAGGTGGAGTAAATTGGTCAGCTGCTGGATTAATGTAGATGGAAACAACTCAACGTGACGACAGACAGGATGCAAGGAACTGGCCGGTGAATCGCAGGAGAAAGACGGCAACGAAGCAAAGAAGCTATGGTGTTATTAGCTCGGCTTCACAACAAGCCGGATGTTTTTTGCATGGGGTGCAGAAAAGTGCCCACTTACGGTGGTGCAAGTGTTCAAAAGGCAAAAGGGTGGCATGGGAGAAAATCAAATAAAAGATGGTTTCCAATTGCCAGGAACAAGACAGAACTATTTTTCACTCTTGGGTCAAATTTTAGAAAACTCCTGGAAATATGCAAAAGATGTCCAAGCTTTGTGTCTTTGCTTCGTAAATAAACTAAACTTATGGCGATGTGTTGTTTCACAGGAAGCTGTTGATTTCAGTTGGACTTCACTGACGGATGGGCACATATTACTGAGGAAAAACATAATCGCACAAATTACTGTTTAACTCGATTCTACCATATATCGTAACAAATGACAATCTCTTGCGTCAAAAGCTTTGTCAAGCACTATTTTACTGCGACATTATAGATATGATCGGTCGCTTGTTAACATCTATCAAATCACGGCATCACGGGTAAATTATATATCTTTTTATGTATAGCTTGCGAATTGAAAAGAAACGAAAGTTTTATAAAGGTCTTAAAAATTATGTCAAAGACGAGGCTTTCAAGACAAAAGTTCAACGGAAAGGCGCATTCAAGCAAAGATATCACAGTACCATTGAATTTTTTCTAGCGTTCTTGTAGTTGCTGTGTAAAATACGTAGTCCATGAGTGTCAGATTATTTACATTTGTACGTTGCAGGATGATCTGAGCTTAATCTTTTTTAAAAAAACAAAAACATTACCAAACTTAATCCAAGTTGAACATTCTGAATGTTCAAGGTGAAATTATATACACATTAAAAAAGTAAAGAAAAAGTTGAAAAATTACTTGCAATCAAAATCTATTTTGATTTAAGCAGAAAAAGGAAGAAACTTGGAAAATTTGATAAAAATAGACATAAGCTTCAAATCAAAATCAACATCCATTTGGAAGGTCAACAAAATCTTGCAAGAAGTAGCTTCACTCAACCAGTTTCAACTGATGCTGCATTAAATTTTATCCAATTTAAGCTGAGAAAATTTGCAAAGCTTTATGAAACCCAGAAGTTGTTTAAATTTCAATCGGAAGCAATGTATCAGTGGCACAATACAAAAATGGGCGTGAGTCATTAATCTGGGAGTCGACCCATGCCCGAGTCCTAACACCCTCGAGTTCAATTAGCGGCACTTGCAGCAGGCTGTATGTCAATCAGAGTCAGTTTTTAGCCATGGCGATTTAAGTCAGAATCACGCATACGAGTAATTGTTGCGGAGTCACCTGAAGTCTTTAAGTTTCGGTGTCCAGTCGATTCAATCATACATTTTTCCTTTTGCAGTGGTATTTATAGCAGCGTTGGGAGTTGTGTGGTGCTATAAGGTATACAAAACGTGTGCTGTTTTCATTAACTTTTCCTTGGAAATGCACATCCGTTGGGTGCAATTAGCCGAAGAAATACGAGATGGAACGCAAAACAATGAAAATAGTTAAGGCCAAGAAGAAAACGGTGCAATCATTTTTTTCACAAAGCATCGGCTTTAAAGCAACACATCGCCTTTATTCACAGATCATCAACGTTCTAATGAATATTTTATTCCACAACCACCTTGACTTTCTTAAGAGGCCTACCATCGTCTCGCACTTCTTTGGCAGTACATAAACCTGTACAAAATGTATCAGGTATGCAAACAATTAAGAAACACCAGAGACACAAATAATCGACGGGAATATCAGGGATAAAACTTTTTAAAAACTTCGGAATTCTTCGCGAAACTATCCAAGCTTTATGTTTATGTTATTGGTAGCTTTATTTCCAAGCTTTATGTTTATGTTATTGATAGCTTTATGTTATTGGTAAAGTTTGGAGGTTTGAACTTTCTGAAATTGGTTACCCTGCTCAAAACATTTCGGCTGGTTACGACTTAAGCTTCGTAATCAGCGTCAGCAACAGAATTTGCTGGAAACGGTTTCGGGTTCCTGTGACTTGAACTCGGCTGTACCCAAGCACTCCACATCACGTCAACGCATTTGCCATTGCTAGCTCATGCATCATCAGGCACGAAGTAGCTCAGTACTCTCTGACCAATGCTTTTTATCACAACAACCACGTTATCCAGAACGCCCGCAGTCTCACCGCCCTGAGCTACCGCGAACTTTCCCGCGCAAAATTTGCTACGTAACAAGTCGTGTGATCGCGTGAGCTTTATTGGGCGAAAACGCGCACGGACTTGAATTTTGGTAGATTTAGAAACTGTTGCTTGTACCCAGTCTGGGTCGCTTCGTTTAAAAGCAGCACGATTCTGGCATATTGTAAATGCGCCCTATTTATATCGCTTTTACCACCGTGCTCGCGTTACACCGTCTTGACCTTCCACGCAACGCTTGTTGGTGTTTGTTAGCTTTGTGGCAGGCCTTGGCTCTGTGGCGTGATCATCTAAAGGTCAGGCTCAGTTCACAAATAAAAGGCAGCTGGGTTTGAACCGAGGTGGCCGTAAAGGCGTTGCTGGTCGTCTTTACGGCAGCCGCGCTGGAACATTCAAAACGAAAGCATTATGATTTCGCTCGTACGATTTGACAGCTTGGACTACTCATTCCAATGTGCAGACGGTTACATATTTGTATTTGACTTTACTGCTGCTGCTGCTGCTGCTAACCGACAACCTTAACTGCTTGAAGGTAAAGTTTTCACTTCAAATGATTTTCGTAAACCAGTTCGAACGCAGCAGTTTTAATTGCAATAGCATGAGGAGTGATCGTCCGTTGTAAATTTCAAATTGCAAAACTTCAATCTCGATACGCTACGCAAAATTTAATGAATATAAGAAAATAAATAGAACTAAGCTTTTAAAGCTAAACGCATAATTGAGAATTTTTACTCCTGTGAATTTCCACATAAAAAAACTGATAACTGCTGGTGTTTAGGCTATGGGTTTAGCTCATTAAACCCTTAAAGCAGCAAAAAACGCTTTGAGCCTTGTTCAATTACAAGTTGCACACTTCATGCAAAATCCACTTTGCAAAATCGCGAAACAACAAAGGTATTCAATGCCCAACTTGGTTGTAGTTGTTGAGTGAAAAAATTGCAGTTTACACATTTAGTGTGCAGTTGTAGAATGCTTTTTGCATAAGCCACTGCGGATATCTGCAATCATAGCTACGGGCACCATAAGCAAGTGATGAGTACATCAACAGGACTGTCAATCATGTTTGAAGCTCTCTGTAGCAGATAACGATGACACATCACGCTTGTCCGCTGACTGCTACTTCACGGACGAGGCTGTTATCTCATGAGCTTGCTAGGCACCATCTTCTGCAATGAAAAAGTGCTCGTGCCGTTCCCATTCGGCGGTCAACCATGTTCGTGTACTGCGGGTACCAACGAAGTGCTTCTGTTCTTCTGGCCTGAATTGATGCTGCCGCATCGATCAGCAAACAGACATGTTGTGCAGTGACGTGGTGAACAGTCACTTGCGGCCTAATTACACTTAAGTGTCGATCCCATTCAAACACACACGCCACAGACCACGCCTCTGAAGACAAACTTACAACGGAGCGTGTTGAAGGTCGCGTGGCTCCACACCAAGGCGAGGGACAAAATTAGTTTTTAACTGGATGCCTCGGCGATTCTGCAGGTAGGCTGCAGCCGCCACCTTGCGGATGCTTGGAACAGCTGCTGTCAAAATGCTTTAGCTCCGACGCTTTCACACAAAATGCTTTTATAACTTTGCTAACAATGAAAACAGCAGTGTTTCGAAACGTCCAATATAGATTCATTTACATCATGTGCTTTTGTAAGTGTTTCGTATACTTTGACTTAATTTGTCGAAGAATTCTTCTCAAACGTCTTAGCATTTGCTAATGATAACTTTCTCTGTGGGTTTGTCCCTTCTTAATTTAAGTTTCCTTGTGCTTAAGCGTCAAGGCGTTTTACTTTTTGCGCTAATGAATGATTAAGTCAAAAATAACCACGCAAAACCGGTGATTTTAATTATACCATGAAGGATTTCGACAGCAACTTCGTGGTCATCAAAGTTCAAAGTTTAATAATGACGAACAAAGCGTGAAACTTAGGAGTGAGTCCATGTCAACAGCGTCACTCTGGCACGTGTTTTGCATCCAGATTCATAGACATAGCTAGGGGGAAAAAGGGGCCATGCCCCCTAAATTTCTAGCTTATCTTAATGTTTTGTGCTTCGAGACGCGATGTCCTCAGCCAGATACTGTTGCTCGCTTAAATTCAAAATATTTGACCTCCCAAACGTTTGGGCTGGCTACGCTACTGTGCAGATTACAGCCCGTACCATTTTATCTGGAATGTTGTTCGAGTGCTAACTTGAGGTTTCAATGCAGGAACCTTTTCATATAATTTCTCGCATTTCCACGATATTTCTGGTCCCAAAACGAGTTATTCCTTCTACCTACGATTATGCTTTCTCCATTTTTATTTTAAGGGTAAAAAACAGCAATAAAATAAAGATTTGCAAAATGATCTGCAAGTCGCAATTATACTGACTGAATGCAACCGTTCGAGGCTTGCGTCACTGCAATTTCCATTTGCTCTCATTCTGGCTGGCACTACGGTGGTCCCGTGACGTGGGTTTCGTAACAACCATTGAGTTCTCAAGAGAACTCGTTAATTGCTTTGCAACGTACGTCACAGACTATTAATAACGCCAGTTAGTCCTCTGAGCACCAGGCTCATTCATATTAGCTCGAGTGGTCAATTTATCGTTCGTTTGAATTTTGAAAGTATTCTCGGATGGGAACGGTCCATAGATTGGAATTCAAATTCAGAGCTCTATTGCAATTCCATTGGTCGAAAAAACAAACTGGCTGGTATGAATTAAATATTTATAAATACTTAATTGCAGAGGCAGCTCGGGCGCTAACGGATGAACCCGAGGAAAGCGCGAGCGAACGAAGTCGAGAGAACGCCTACTACGAACGATATTTTTCATTCAGGTCACCTGCAACATAGACGCGAAAGGCCAGACATGGAACGAACCATGAAAAGTAACAAAGCCCAGTGAAAAGAACCCGTGATAACAACATTAATTAGTGAAGTGTGTGGTGGCACAAATATACAAATCAAGCAAGCTGGCGTTCTACAATGTAAATCGTAATCGAAATCTCCGGCTAGCCCGAGGAACCAGAGTGCCGGAGTCGCCACTGGTTGAACTACAAACCACGCGGTGTTAGCATATGCGATAAATGAGGCAATGCTTACAACCTCACATGTCAATCATAATCGAGGCATGTAAAAAAGTATAATTGGCAAAACCTTCTA
>JGI24022J15233_10006289_pt1 | contig 12832 bp, 3 predicted proteins | sample Ectturendosymbi2_FD_15233 | JGI IMG/M metagenome (IMG submission 15233)
GATAAGCGTGCAAGTTAGAAGGGCTCCGCGGAAGCAAGAAGGAAAAGGGTCGAGGTGAAAGGCAGGTCAGTTTTAAATTACAATAGACCAACAGACGCGCGTAGTTAGTGTCACGTCGGGGAAACAACCGTTTTCTCCTGGAAATTGGTCGATTGAGCTCAATCATTGATCATTTGACACCACTTCGCCCAGCAGCGGTCCAGCAGTCTTTGCGTTGCAATGCGTTGCCACCAAGAGAAGAGAACGGAGCTGCTGACCAAGACTTTCACAGAACATTCCACGTGCGCGGCCGGGCACCCATCGACTGCCAAGTGTTGCATTTCAAGGCAACGTCTTTACGAACACACGACTGGATATCTACGCCGAGGCTTGAATGATTTCGGATGCAGTCTGTTTCGACTGCTACAAGCATATTCGCACTTCCCGTCCTCTCAGATCGTTTCTCACCACTGCTCTTTTTGGGAAAGCGACGACTTCGCTTAAATTGTGATTATCAAAAACAACGGTAGAAGATAAGACTTATGCTTACGCTGCTACTATAGACAAACATTTATGCGGGAACAGATCCGCACTCGCGATGCGCAAAAGATGCGTGCATCCCAAATTAAATCTGCATGTAGGATAAAAATTCCGCGAGTTGTTGCAGTGATAAGGAAGATTTACCCCTTTTTTTCTTTCAAGTACTGATGAATGACGTCAGCACAATCTTTGACCAGCAACGCCATGAACTATCGCTCGGCGTGTTTTCGAGCGTCGACTTTCCTGTTTAACGAATTCGTGGCGCAGCGCAGTTCAGGTCGAGTCAGGTTTCAATTTGTTGCACAATCATTATTTCTATCAACGCATCCAATTTGTGGTTTACTTTCCTGTTTTCTATAAAAACATGATCATTGTGAGCTTAATGGATAGCTACGTAACATAACTAGCAATAACGTACGGCTCGTACTCTGAAGACTGTTTTTTACAAAATCTGAAGATCCTGTCGCCTTTCTTCGTTTCTTCAGGCCACGCTTTTAAAACAACAATGATATCAATGCTTTGTTTGCAACCCTTATGAATACGAATACATTAGGTTGAACAATAACACAACCATGCGTCAGTGGCACAATAGTTTAAAAAAATTGGCAGCTGATTTTCTGGGGTCAAACACCGTTAACGCATAGCAGCCGGGAAGAAGAGAAGAAAGAAAAATGTCAACTGAAATATTGATACCATGCCCAGAAGGTCGCACAGAGGACACAAGCTGATACGCCTGAGTGGTAATCGCACAGGTATGTCAACACTTGACAGTCATGAACTTTTCCGGTACACAAAGGGGGAACATTGCTCTTTGTTCACATTGAGGTTTTCATGCCAAGGCCCGCAGTAACCCCGCTGCTCAAAGATACGTGGCACAGTGCAGCAACAGTGGAACGGTTATTCGCAACAATGCCAGAGCGGCGGTAGCGTGCTTTGAGCAAACAAACCTAATCGGGTGTTCGTTATGCGGCTTACATTAGCCGAGCTGCCCGAACCAGTTCACCGGCTGATGACCCGCAAGGCGGCAATTCGATTGGGTTGTTTCCGACCGCGAAAGAAACTGCTTACGAAAAAGTGACGGCATGCTTCAGTCTTGCCGTTAGCAAGTAAACTTTCGCTGAACTCTGCGCTGCCGACCGCGGGTGGATGTGAAACATCCTAAAGCGTTACTTTTCAGGCGAAGCGAATTGTTTTATCAAGGCTTCAACAAATAATCAAGCCCTGTCGGTGTTAAGTAGTGGTACATGTAAAATTTTCAAAGCATATTAACAAACTTTCTACCACGCAAAAACTACATGCGGTCAATTGTCGTGTTTAACCATCGTTTATTTGGAAACACTTGGCCCTTTACAGAAAATCAGTTTCCTATAAACCCATCAAAATACTTCCAAAATATCGCTGCACTAGAGTGTTAAAACATCGTTTTAAAAATATTAAAGCGTTAAAAATTCCGCGGTGTTTTCTGTGGTAGCCTTACTGCCGCCTCAGCAAACTATACGCTAAATCCTTCACCTGAATGAACTGAACAAACAAAACGTTACGAAATAACTGGTGCATGTGCAAAAAATCTGTAAGGTATTTCAAAGTAAAAACTGAAAAATGTGGTCAACGTTTTTGCCAAACAAACATCTCCTGTAAGAATCCTGTTAGAAACGATAAATTTTGCCACTTCCATAAAAAATCGTACTCAAGCGCATGTGCGGCAGAAAAAAGTTAAGGAAAAGCTGCAAATGCTGATGAAACAAAACTTAAACAACGTGTCCTGGACAAGCAGGTGCGCAACAATTGGGTTCTATGAAGTCAACAGGAAAACAGATTTCAATGGCAGTTGCTCTTCAAACAGCGGTGACGCGTCTTCTTTGTTTGAAGTTGTTTACCTTATCGTACAATTATTGTAACAAACAAGTGCAGCTACCAACAGGCTAACCTCGCACAAAGAGGTGATTTTATCAAAAACAAAAGATAATGAAAACAGTTGCGTTATACTATTGTGGGAAGCACGGGCAAAAGTTTGATGAAGCCAACAAAATGACCAAATTAAAAACTGCCACCATTTTTTTGCAATACTTTTTGTGGATTGTGATTAATGATATGTAAAGTGCTGCATATAAGAAACACTTGGGCTTTGCTAGCGCGAACCGAGCACAAGCCGAAAATTATACGCTAAATTAAGCAAAAAACATTTTTTACTTTTTAACACGTTTTACTGATTAATCATCGAACTTACAAATATAAATCATCGAACTACAAAATACAGGAAAGGCTTTCGCAAAGCTTCATCTCATAGGGGCACAAGTCATGTTCAGCCTTTTCACTGCGATTGTCGACTGTCGAGTGATTTTCGACGTGACATTTTTGTATGATGATAAGACTTAACCAGAAATCGAGGTTAGCGTTTCTTTTCAAGGAAGCTATAACTTCGCGTCACAGCAGCTTCTAATCGATCCCACATTACGTAGTCTGCCAATACGTCATAGCGTGAGCCCGTATGTTGGAGAAAGTATTTCTTATTTTTTAAGGTATATTAGACGTAGGCTAAGCAAAAATAAAATATCTTTGCAAGAACGTATGTTATAACACAAACTTTGCGATAATGGGCTCCGTAAGGATTTAAAATCCCGCTTGCCATCGCCAAGTAATATTTTCTGAACGGCAAGTGCATGCCACAACCTGTGCCACCATAACAACCTGGTTTCGCACAACGTTTCTGGCGAAAGCAGGAATTTGCAACCGCATTACTGTTACAATTAATGGCCCCAAATTTTGACATCGTCTGCACTCCTTTCTCCTGTCAATCTGACACTGAATCAATCACATCACATTTAATAGACCACAATATAAATATCAAAACGTTCAGCGTGAGATTGCTAATGAAGCAGAACCGTTAACAACGGTAAGAGAGTCAATTGTAATTGAATGTAATGAATCACACTTGGTAAAAATTAGTAAGAATTTTGATTTAATAGTAAATGCAATTGTTTTGAATCGAATATTTAAAGTTGAGGATGCTGTTATTGGATCCATTGGCAGCGTGACAAACTCCTTTGTCTTATATTATCTGCAACACGCCTGTCAGGCAACTGCCCACAGGCTTTAGTTGAGGTGGCAAGACTCGGCGTTGAGCTATCGGAGAATGATCTGCCGCGGGAGATTTCTGCACACAAAGAAGAACCGTCTAGGCAGATTTCTTTTTGTTCGCCATGTTGATAAATTGTGATAAGGACTTTACGCCATTCCTCTAGTGCAGTGGTTTGCAACCTGGGGGTGGCGACCCCACAGGGTGGCGATCCCCGACCCCCTTCCAATTGTGGAGGGGTCGCGAGAAGATATTTTATGTAAACAGCTGTATTACATTTTCTTTATTCGAGTTTTAGATGGAGGTCGCTGGGTTATAGCAGTGGTGCTCAAACCGTGGCCCGCGAAGCAATTTTCATTGGAAAGAAAACTTAGCACTTTTATCATTTAAGATAATTTTTTAGAGAATTTTTATTGAGATTAGTAATTCTTGTGGCCCCCGAAGGGTTTCTGAAAGACAAATGTGGCCCACGAGCCAAAAAGTTTGAGGACAACTAGGTTATAGTGATTGCTATAATGGGTCGCGGTACAAAAAAAAGGTTGAAAACCACTATTTTAGTGTGCCCCGCTTGCCACTGCCAAGCAATATTTTCTAAACGGCAAGTGCATGCCACAATTTTCTGAACATACGTGTACATCTTTCTGGTGCAACGTTATGCTCCGATACTTGGAAGGTATCTATATANCGAATTTGCATATTTTCACAGATAAGACATTTAAAGAAAAATCAGGCCACGTTGCATTTGTGAGAAAAATCGATTTCATTCTGGTAACATTGTCAGCTTGCCATGATGCGCAACTGCCCTTCTGCTGTCCAGTGATCGTTGTGTGCGCCTGTTATCTACACCAGTAGGCCTTTGCCTGAAGGCGGATGCTCTCCATTAGCTTTGGCGTATCATGCCAGTACTTGTTTTAGTCCGATAGTGCTTTTACTGCCAGCTCCCTCGTTCCCTGCAGCTACAAACATACTTAGAGGGGTGTCCTACCTCCACTAGTAACAAGGTCGTTAAATTTATTTTTTCAGGTTTAAGTCGTCCAATGTTGTGCTAGAAATCCTCTTATCTATCTTTTAGGCCTCACTGGTAGTGAATTTTGAATTTGAGTGATTTGGGGTGGTTGCTATCAAGCACCGATTTCGTTCATTTCATTACGTCAGTCATTTTCGTTTGCTACTGGCAAGCACCTTGTACGTGAACATTATAAAAAAACTGTATGAACATTGCAGGGTTAATCCCATGTTTTAGCCATGGCATTTGAAATGTAATTGGGGATTTGAGTATCGTTAATTTCAATTTAAGTATACTTTTTTTGCGAAATAACTGCAAATGATAATTTTTCAGACGAGTAATTGCAAGTACAATTTAAAAGAAGTTCTCTCTATCTCAGGTTAGGACCACGTAGCAGGAAAAGAGAGAAAAACAACTTCGAGAAAGGACTGTGAATTTTCCTGCAAGCCGTCAGGGGGTAAAATCATAGGTTAAAGAACACGAAGCAATGTAATGCAAGCAAGACGTCATCGCAGGAAAGGGTTTCATATTGTAATTCCAACTAGAACAGTCATCGGGTCCGTTTTATATCAAACATTTCTTTGTAGTCGTTGCCTTTTTAGGTTGGATTGTAGAAGCAGTAACAGATTGTGAGTTCTGATTACGTTAACCTTCAGGATTTTAAGATATCAGAATACAAGCTTTCTCAAACTATTAGGTGTCTGGTAGTATGAATACAGAGAAAAAGTTTCAGCTAAACCTTAATTTTTGGACTACTGCTTTAAGGGATTCAGGTGTCCGACTGCCATCCACCAAGCAGCGCAAAAGCCAATGGAGACCTGTTTGCAAACATAAAAAATCTTGGTTTCAAACAAGTTATCTTATCCTAAGTATGGGACTGACTGCGCCACCATTGCGTAGACGTAAATGTACTGATAGAAAGCAGTAGAAAATAAGATATAATAAAAAATCCTCATAGGTCGTACAAGTCAAACTGTCTAAAGCCTGGCCGAAATTTTGTTACGCTAGATATTATATGTCACTTTTCGCGATGAATTTGCGTCGCACACCCTCGAGAGCAGGCTATAAACAGCACTGCTGATGACTCGGGCTGACGTCTGCGGACATTTCCTCGATTCAGGAAATGTCGTGTTGTTCGGATAGAAGTCAGGAGAAGATGAGAAAGAATCGGCAGTGACAGGGTATCGGAAGGCAAGTCGAGACGCGTTCGCTGGTGATTGTTCAGAGGTCCTCCAGGTATGCAAAACCTGAAATTTAGCATTTGCAGTCGACTTAACATCCGATTGCCCCTGAAGTTTTATTGACGGTGCATGAACATTTTCGTCGACTTCAAAGAGCAAAGCCGAGAAGATGACGACAAAGGCGATAGCATGAAAAGGAGAAAACAAGCGCAGAGTCACTCGCGAGAAGACCTTGATCAGGCATGATGACACAAATTTTGATTCTGACAGCGCGCGCTTTGTGCGTTGGTGGTCTGAACGTGCTGATGATTATCACTTAGGCTGGCAACAAGCCATTAATTAACGATTTCTGGGAAAGGGCATTAGTGAGAAAAAGACGTGCACCGTGTAATCAACACGACTTCATAAAGAATAAGGTAAAAAATCACACATTCCAGTCATAACCTGACCATTACATACGTTTTTCTCCACGTAACATGTACAAACACAGGTCTCTTCTATTTCTTCACGAAGGCTCTAAAGTCACATGACTGAACCAAAATAGCCAAGATATGCCACCGAGATTCAAAAAATATGTTAAGTTGTAAAACAACAGTACACTGGCAAAATAGATTTATACGTCTCAATTTCCTATGAAGCCCATCACAGCTTGAAAGCAAAAACTTAATCACCCACCACGACTTCCTTCGAAGGCGCGTTAAACGAGTTACTTTAAGTCCATTCCTCAATACGTTTGTTTCCTTATTTGAGCTGAAAGGCAGATGTCTTCACGGTATGACGAAAATTTTTTACTTTTACTCTTCCCCAGTTAATGGGGGATCGTCGCACACAGCAGTTTTTTTCAAACGAAAAGCAACCTACACAATTAGTTGCTTGTTAGCTGCGATGATATTAAGAAACCTTCGTGCAATCTAGAGTCTCGACGCAAAGACGCCTGGAAACGGAGCATGCATGTTTGCTAAGAAAATATACGGTTGTCTTTAAAATTTGCCGGTGAAGCTATATGCACAAAAGTGCGAAGAAAATCACAAAATGTCTGCAAATATACTTGCAGATTTACAATTATTTTGAAGAGTTTAGTTAAAAATGGGTGGAAACGATTCGTCGTTAATCTTCGTAAAGCACAGTATATATGAGTAAAACTAGTATCCTGGCCCATTTAACCCATAAAAACTTTGCTTAGGTTGGACGTAATAGGGAATTAACAAGATTCTGTTTCGGCAGGAAATCAATATTTCTTTCCTGTTCAGGCCGGTGATGGCAGCAAATTCCAGCAGACTCTAAAATTGTTTTTAGTTTTATTTATTTTATTACTTTAAAGCTTTTTTTGTAAGCACTTGTGGTAATGTAAGGTAACGGTTCACAGCATATTTTTGTTGTAATTTAACAAGATTGCTTTAATCAGGAATGGGCAAACTACGGTAGCCGGCAATATCGGCCTGTTAAGCTTTTCAATCAAGCCCGCTGAACATAAGCCAATTCATTTTTTTAATTCCTTGCAATGTCCATGTTTCCCCAGCACGAGGCTCCAGGAATTTAATCAAGTCATCGCCCATTTTCCCACACAAGCTACACTGAAAGAAACCATCCGACGGGCGAAGAAATGGAGCAAGCCACTGGACAGCCGGTACAGATAATTCTGTCGTCAGTTTTCTGATTTGAAAAACTTACTCTGTAGCTTCATCAGAATGCCTTTAGCCTGTACACCCTGTCACAAGACGCTGAGACTACACGACAGGATCTCCAGTGAGATGATTGATCTTCAGATTGACTTAAAAGAAAAGTTCATTTCTCTGAAACTGAACGATATTATGCGTCACTAAACGAAATAGCAACGGCCACGGTGCTTTCTTGATACCTCTCTCTTTGTCGTGATGCTCATCAGCGGTATCCCAGTATTCTTTATGGAAGTGTTGTTGGGCCAGTTCACTGAATTGGGTGCCATCAAGTATTGGAGTGCTGTTTTCCCTCCCACCTCAGGTAAAAATGCGAGAAAAATTACGCTAATTTGGTGTTGTTATAGGTTACTGTTGCCATGAAGCGTGGCAGTTTGTATCGGTACATTTCAGATTGTTTGTTCGAGTTTTAACTACCTATTTGGTGCAGTTGGTTGTGTACGCGACACCAAAACTGGTAGGCTGGTTTCGTTTCCCGGTCGGGTGATACCGAAGATTTGAGAAAGAAAAACGGTACTTGCGGCCTGTTAAGTCTCGCGTTCGTCGTTGATGGGTAGGTGCAAGGGGGTTCACACGCGGTGGTATTATTTACTCGCCACCATGCAGTACAGCATGCGAAAGAGGCTGCGTGTTACACAGCGCAATGAAACGAAAATGGGCGCTCTCTGACAACACATGACACACCGAAAGCAGTACAAAAACCCGGTGTAAACGCAACTCATATTGGAAATTTTCAATATGACAAAAAAGTAAATGCATTTATAAAGAGACTTCAGCAAAGTCTAACGTTATCTTGTTTTGTTACATTTTGAAGGAAAAAAACTTCAAGTCAAAAAGTTTGGCCACGCCTTATTAAATTTCGAACTGGTAAAACTTCATAATAGAAAAATCTTTTTCACAGACATCAGAATGCATTCTACAAAGTGCCATGCTCTCCAATCTTTTACTTGAAAGCGAATTTCTATGCGGTAAAATATATTACTGGTTTGGCGCAGAGTGTTTCAGTGCATTTGAAACAAAATCGGAGCTACGAAACAAGATATAAAAATATTCCGGTTCCGCCAGATTTTTGAATTTCCGGCCAATCCTTGTTCTAGCCGGAAACAATATTCTTGCTTGCAGTACATCCCAAATGACGAACTTTGTCAGATACTGCGTTTTATTAGTCCACTAGTTATCAGCAGGTGGCGCAATATGCTTACAAATCATCCGGTTTGCAGCATTTTCATTCTGAACAGAATCAAATCGCCGAGATCACAAGCTCGTAGTGGCTACAAAACCTTCTAGTTATTTTTCTCAAAAAATGAAGTCTTTTCAAAATGACAAAACTTTTCTGTAGCCTTTCGAGGAATCAGCCGACTGGGCTTTGCTTTCATCCTTTTGCAACACCACGAATCGTCAGTGCTATTCAAACAGAAATGATACCAATCAATGTCAAACCGTACTACCGCTACATGTCGCCCGAGATTGCTGGCTTAGAAATTCTCACAGCACATAACAGCTTCAAGAGACCAGGGCATTAGCGATCTATGTTCCATTTCAATGGTTTACTGGACTTGTAAGGAAAGAACAAAGCGTAACGTAGCTGCTAAAAATGCTTGAAAATGTTCTATAATCTAATAAAGGCTGAGCATGGTTACTTAGCTGTTGAAATATATACTCTACTACGTAGTGGCTGATTTTTTGCTAAAAAGACACCTTTCAATTGATGTAGGTTGGCGTATAGAGCGAGATTTTTACGGAAACGAATTTTTTTAAGTACACGTGCCCGTATATAAGAATACAGGAGTAAACAACATTTAAAACTCCAAAATATGTGTATCTTGTATCTACTTATTTTGCACTGCAAACACTTGTCGGCAACTTGTCACGAAGAAAATTGCTCAACCATGCTGTGCAACCACAAGATCAAAGCCAAATGAAACGAGCTGTGTCCTCACCACATTATCTTCAAATAACCTCTTCGAGACACATGCTTAGATGTCTGGCCCCAGTCTGCCAATTCTGTGTGACTATGGAGTTCCTTTCATATGGATTGGGGTCGTTTTAAAAGCAAATCACATTCATCAGTGAAAGTAGATAAGAACGCGTTTAATTATATGCTATACTAGGAAAATTCGCAGCTATATGCGGGTGCAGTTAACTGAAATAATATTTCGGAGACTTTTTTGAAATGATTAGAAAATGCAGCTAAACTTTGCAGCGATACATTTCAAACAAACATTAATTTTCACATGTTCGTACATTTTTCATTCGTTTTCATCGTTTCGATTGGAACGAATGGTTATAATTCCAACGTGCACTTTTCTCTTCGGACATGATACTGGTTTAGCCAACCTTTAGTTGTTTATTACTTGTCACGCTGTGCCCCAAAACCACGAAGCCAAGCTCAGCAATGAACAAATCCGAATAAACGCTGTAGATATCTTCCACATTTAACTCCACAACGAAAACCTGCGTAGTTTTTCCATATTGAAAAGTCAGTTGCAACTTTCCGTCTACTTCGCAGATATTCAACTCGCCCTATGCAATGATCAAGTTTCTCCACGAGTCGGAGCAAGGCTTTTCACCTCTGCTGAAGCTAGTTTTACAAGACTAAACGTGCTCTGCATTGACACATCGCGCGAAAAGACGCAAAGGAAACCGCAACATCCAGCGCCAGCAAATCTTGCCTTTGTCGACCCTTCTAGCCGCATTGCGTTCAGTCCACGCAGCGCTGTGTGTGTCGCAGCTTCGACTCACAGCCGTACTCATCTACGATTTCTTTGGTGAAAAGTCCCTTTTCCGTCTTACGTTTCATAAGTCGACGATAGTCACGAAGAAAAACGCAGACCTACCGAACTAAAATATCCCATTCCTTTCTAATTGTCAAATTTGCACGAAATGTTAAGCTGCATTGCCATTTTGCGTCAAATACTGTCACATGTTTGAGTTTTTTAGCTTTAATTTTGCTTCGAATTCAACAGATCCAGCTTATCAGTCTGTACTTACATATACGAGTTCCTGATCCAAACAGAAAACGCAGTCACCACGACCGTCGAAAAATCTTATTCCAGGTTTTTGAGCAAGACGAGTCAAATCCAAAGTCAGTGACTTCCGTCAAATGAGATTTCGGCATTTGAAATAGCTTTGGTCAAAGAAGTAATGTCAAACATTCACTTAAAGTTATTTTACACCGTCTAGTTCACTCCCATGAAAGTTATAAATCTTAGCGAATGGATCAGAATAAAAAATGAAAGAATAGTTTTGTCTCAAGTTCAAGAAAATATCTAGCCACGTGAAACGTAAAAATATGAACGGAGTCTATCACTTGTAATGAAAAAAATGTCCAGTTGAAACTTGGCCACTCAACTAAAAGCAGAAGCTCGGAAAGAAAAAAATGTTAAGGCTGGTTTGTTGAATGAAGAAAAAACACACCAGGTTCAAGTTAAGCAGCGCAGAACGGGGCAATTTTTAACATCAGAGCATGGTCTGCATCCAGCGATAGATTCTCCCAAGATGACGTTACAGCGGTTTGAAGAAACGTTTTATTGAGAACCCTACGACTGGAAAAAATGTATCTGAAACTCTTGGGGAGAAAGCTTGGTAGATCTACCGCAGTTTATCAGAGATGAACATGGATTTGGATTTAAATCCTGCGGATTTTCAGCGTTTTAATGGATTTTGATTTTATAAGTTCTACTTATAACCGGAGTTGGATTGGATTTGATAACATTGTTTTGAACTTTTTCGCAACTTTCTGTTCTGTTTCGGAACAGTTGATTATTGCATTTAATTTGTAAGTTTCCTTCAGTGGAATCTCACTTCCATGGAAAGTGTACACCTTGTTTTTTAAATTTGAAGCATTAACATATTTTCCAGTGATGCAAGGCAAACGCTCCGCGGGGCTATTTTGCCTTTAGCAGAATACGATTGATAGGATTTTGGATTTAAACAGGATTTGGATTTGGAAACTGTCAGTTTGTCGGATTTGGATCGGATTTTGAAATGAAATTGTTGGATTGGAAAAGACTAAATCCGTTCATCTCTACAGTTTATACGCTGAAAATTTTTGCGCGTCCACATTTTTATATGTTTATTACGAATAACAAAATATTTCAATTGTGCTGTTAAAAACTCCGAGATCCCGCTATTATCTGGTTAATTTATCGAATAAACAACTCATTAATTTTGTCTTACACTTGCAAACCTTCTCTACCTTCATACGTTCTATAGATCCTTTTGACAGCTTTTGTGAGCAGTCGATTTTTCTTGACTTTGTTCACGTTAATTTGCTTCTAGCTATACGTTTCTACAGCTATCGCACCTACACACGTGTCAAAAAGTTTATAAATCATAATCGCAAAAATATGTAATTAACCTGAAGACAGGAAAACGTTCATAGTATGTGAAAACAACGAAATGTTCCAAAGCACAATACCACCTCGCAAATGCTAGAACGTGAGCATTCAACATACAGTAATAGCCAGCAATTAAATGATTTATCAAGAATTTAGGATCCAGTTTCAACATGCACCTTTACAAACAAACTTAAGTCGATTAGGCCCCAGAAGAAAACAATGAAATTCCAACCTACGTCAACGTATAAAACCGTGTCAGGCAGAAAAGGCTCCACGCCAGCCTCTGCTTAATGAATTCTGAATCTTTTTCGAAAGCGACCAAGTCACTTGATGTTCTGAGTAATAGAGCTTGTAACATAGTCACCAAAACAGTGGTGCTCAGCCCCGAAAGGGAAGGTCACATTTTTCGGAAACTTTCAATTTCCTTCGGAAATTATTTTTGGTTTGCAGGTGATTGTTTTAGTTCGAAATCAACGAGGCGTCAAATTGTAGAATATTTTACAGTTACTTTTCCAATGCATACAATTTGCTTCGCCAACTAATTGTAAAATCGATCTAAGATAAGCAATGAGTCATAATTTTCTCTGCCTTGCCCAGTATACGCCGTTGATTTCGAAATCGCTGCCAAGTGACGATATTCGCGCAGCGGAATTAGGGTCTGCACCGTCACGATCAAACGAGTTTGTTAGATGCAAATGCATTTGAGCGAAACTCCGCACCGTGCAGATTTGAGCCAAAACAAGGTACCTTTTCAAATGAGCGCACCGCTCTTTGAAAGGTACGCTTTCAACCACAAGGAATGCGAACTTTAGTTTTTTGTACATATTGCCAGGAAGTCAATCAGTAGCCGATGATTTCGGAAGAGTCGCAAACATGAGGTAGCCCACAAATTCGCTTTCATTTACGATTCAGATTTCAACTGTGATGATTGAGAAGTGCGAGAGGCAGGAGCTTCGTGCTCGCCATCGTATTACTATATCAGCAAAAGCTTTTCTCTGTCTGCTGAAAACTGCTTCACCAGTCACCGTCACCGA
>JGI24022J15233_10006290_pt1 | contig 12831 bp, 7 predicted proteins | sample Ectturendosymbi2_FD_15233 | JGI IMG/M metagenome (IMG submission 15233)
TTGCGATCGGAAATCCCGAGCGGCATGTGCGCAAAGCTTCGCACCGTGGCAGCAAGCAACAATAGAGATCATGCTCGCAATCTCTGTTACTATTGCTTGCTCGCGCTGCATATATATATTGGTGTTATTCTTCACGCACATCCCGTTCGTGGTGAATCATACAATCAACGCAACACCACCGGAAAGGTTGCAACACTGCCATTGGGAAAATGTGCTCATGTTGTTTTGCTATATGCAAGTAAAGTGCTTATGCCAGGGATAGCCAAACCTGCTCTATGTATGAGCCGCATATAGTAAAACCCAGGTTACACAGAGCCGCATAGCCAATTGCTTTATGCATTTTTTTTATTTTGTTCAATATGGTATTTCTTTGCTTTAATACTATCTTCATTTCCTAAATCTTAAATGAAAAGAATATCGCAGTCGATTTCTGATATCTTTGTTGATTAACTCAAATATGATGAAATGACATGGAATTGTTTTTTGTAGTGCGTCAGCGGTGAACTTCTAACACTACAATGCACCACAGGCAAATCATTCAATAGTGCAACTGGTAGTTGTGATTTTTCATACAATGTTCCCGGGTGTGATGGCTCGGCTACTAGCATTTCTGTTGCAAATTCCTCATTTACTACAACCTCGGCAACATCGACTCAAAACCCAACAAACTCAGATCAACAATCAACCACCACAGCGGAAACTACAGCAAGCCACACTCAAGCTTCAACCACCTCCAGTCACTTGCCCACTGGGCCATCTCAACATGTCTCTTCTGCTTCAAGTACATCTTCTGCATATTCGTCGGACTCAACCGATCCTGTAACGTCGTCATCTGCGCGTTCGACTACGTATGGTAAACAGTTATTATGCTCTATCTGTTTCATTTTTGCTTTTCTTCCGAATTACTTACAAATTAAAATAACCTTTCAAACTGTAGAGACTTAGTTATGCAACCATATAAGGTACATTTAAAATTAAAGTATTAGGAGTTTTGACGGCTTTTATTATGCTGAATTTAAGCTCGGCACTTGGAAGTTAGGTTCTCGTTACTTTCTTTGGAAAGAATGCGCAACATAGCCAGCTCACGATCCGTTTTTCAACATTTTATTTAAATAGGCACAGCTGCCTTGTCTAGAGCAGAGGGGTTTGTTTTAGCTTTTAACAACCAACATTGTCCCTTAAAAATGAAAGTTATGTTGTCCTAACATAGATACTTTTTCTTAAAACTGCAGTCTGTTTCCACCAAATCTGAATGAGCAAAAAAGAGCTTGTACACAATTTTCTTACTTTTGAGAAATACCTCTCAAAATTGAATTCACATTTTGGCTGACTTGTCCTGATTTCACAGAACAACGTTTGTCATACAAACTGCGGTTTTTAAACGTTTTCAGTTGCCTATCCACTTTTCCCATTTTTAGTGTGGTTACGGATCACACAATAAAGTTGTGAGTAAGTTGAGATGTCAACTTGTTGTAATCATATCTTACACATAAGCTAAAACATGCCAACAGTTTTTCTAATAAGATAACTTTTGTAGCGAAAGATGCAGATGTGTTTATTATCAATTTTTGGCAAAAAATCAACGTTTTTTTGCGATCCATACTTTGTTTAGGTCAACCAACACCAACACCTCAGACCACAAGTGGGACTGAAATTTGTTCTCAAATCTGGCGGGAGGAAATGAGGTTGGTACAAGGTTTAATATACTTAACCATATGGCTCTTGTCGCAAAACTTCTTTTTTCACTTTACTACCTTATATGCTTTGTTTTGATGCAATACAAGAATGTTTGCATATATTATTCAACTATCGCAAGTTGCACTTGTTTGAAACACACGAGGAAACACATCTGTCTTTCTGCAGCGACCGCAAGCAATTAAAAAGTTTAACTTTTTTGCAGAGACTACCGGGAACATTTACAACAATGGAAAGATCAGTTTGAGCATTGGAAACGTTATTGTCAATGACTGTTTTTTTATTGTTTCAGACGATTAGACTAATTGTCTGTTTTTTATGTTTTTCACCTTCTCATGTTGTACAGCACTGCTTGATAGAGCTTTGTCCCTGTTGCTAGCAAAAACTCTAGTTTTTCCATGTTTTGATTGGCCGAAATCAAAGATAGCATTTTAGTTTTCGCATATGCCTTGAACCGTTGAGCGTATCTTGAAGTTGTATATTGTTTTCCCTATTTGAATCTTTCCTTATGTTTACGTTTCTGCACTAACTGGTTGAAACAAACAATCCAGAAGCCGTTGAAATGAAAGTTAAAACGTATTGCCCAGTCCTTCTTTATCATTTTCAACTTGTGAATTTGATTCCTCCAGTATGCAGTGGTAAATGTTCGTACTTTGACAATTTATTAATATTGTAATAAATCTCAACATGACGCAGTTGTCCAACGGATGAATTGATACAGAGATTTTCTGGCAACGGGTGGACTTGTTATGGACTTGTTAAGCGTCGGCAAAGACCCCATTTTGAAGACCTCATGTAGAAGTTTACGTTTTGCTCTTGTGTAGTCCAGAAAGGCTACTTTTAAAGCATTTTCAAAAGCCGATATTGCAATACAATTTTTGTAAACTTGTGCACATCATGATATGAAAATTTTGTCTGTGACTTGTCAACTACCTATCATCATGATCGGAAATGACTTTTTTGCAAAAGTTTTTTAGATTTTGTAAGTATGCGCAATCGTTCAAAAACTAACGTTGCCACACACATCAGCCAGAAGATCAAGTCATGATGTCAGCACAAATAGCAGGGACGAAAATGGATGTGAAAATCTTCAGATCAATTTTTAATAATTCTACAACGTTGGTGTTTGCGTTGCATCACCGTCGAATACGGATATTGAATGTTTGGCAGATCACCCCAAAGGGACGGAAATGTTTATTTTTCCTGGACCTGGGGCACAAATTCTTGATTTTTTTCTTGATGTCTCATGTCTCATCTACCAACGTGGTCTTATTTATTTTTACGAAAAGATCACAGTTCTGTTTGAAAGCTGAAAAATGTACTGTAAAAACGATGAAACAAACCGTTATTTAAAATCTAATTCAGGAGCCGTCTGCCCAGTCTCTTGAAATGCCTGCTAGGAAAGTAAAAGGTTTGTTATTGTGTGAGGAACAAGTGTTCATCCAATAATTTATCTGATACGATTCCTTAATAGAAGCAGCTGGTGACGCCAACACGAAAATAAGTTGAATGTTTTCTAAATGCCGGGACACTACTGTTTTTTAAAGTAAAACCGCATTTCACTGGGAAAAATTTTTAAATAATTTCAAAATGTCCATTAAAAGTTTTAACCAAAAACCCTTACATTGTCTCACCAAGCAACCCTCCACATTTTCTAAGCCTTTTCTTAAAGACTGTCTATCGAAAGGAATCCTTTTCCTGCAAAGAATCAGACACTACGATCTTACAGAGTATATATTTCGCCTACTAGGTAGGCATCGTCACCTCCTATTCAAATAGAATCATTTTTCTTGAAATTTATTGTTCAATAGCAACATGTGATGTATTGTAAGCGGCACGGTAAGGTTACTCATGAGCACCCATACAATTCAAGTTTGATGAATGACACATTCAGTTGCGCGAAGAATTGCTGAGCCCCTACCGGGTTTTATTATAAATGTGCTCAGATCCAAAGGGAATTGACCGTTGCAGAGAAAGTGGACGCCCAGTTCACATTGAATTCTGTCTGGTTTGCCATAATCCTTTCGCTATACCAAGCAAACTGCTGGTGCTTGGCAAAATTTCGTAGCGTAACGACGAATGGGCTCAAATTTATCTTCGTCAAGCCTATTTCTGCATGCAATCTGCAAAAGGGCCCCTAATCCCTGTGATCCAAAATCCATGTCTCATGGCCATGGAAAAACTCGCAGTGGCAACACAGCGTGCCCCGGGCTTGTCCAAGGGAGTTTTTTTTCTGTGCTATCCTTTACCAGTGCAACATGTGACTGTCCCATTCCAAGGGATTTTCAGGAAATTAGTAATACGAAGTACATTACATTATGTGGATGTTTAATGTCCAGCCTCTACAGAGCCGTGCCTATGACGTCCCAAATCCCCCAATTAGGGAGACAACGGTTGTGAGGGGTGCCTTTAGAGAAGTGGAAGGTTCCATACACGGCGGTTCGAATAAAACAAAGAAAAATCTCAAAAAAGTGATAATAATATTAAAAATATAAAAAAAGTTCCACACACGGCTGTTCGAATAAAAGATATATACGTGCCGCAAGAAACCGGTGGAAGACGAAACCATCACATTTTGTTAGGCAGGTCTAAATACTAGCATAGGTGCCATGCCAATGAAACATGGAGAAAATTCCAATTGTACTGTCCCATTCCATGTGATTTCCAAGAGAATCCACCATGGACAATCCTGACATGTCGTGAACTTCGGGTGACCCAGAATGGTTTCGAAACATTGCGAACTTAACAGAAAATTGTGGAAGTATTGTCACTTAAACCCATTCGACAAGACCAGTAAAGTTTATTTCATTCTCCCCAACGTTTTCTGTACGTTTTCAGTTTTCCGGGCACATTTTTCGAAAAAGGTATTGCCATTTTAGTCCACTATTTGACTGAAAGCTTCTCAGCTTTCTTCTGATCAGCATCAACGTAAGTTAAGTGACTGCAGTAGATTTTTTTGTAATATTAGTAACATTTTTACTTGATCAATGCTTTAGTCATCAACAGGCAGTTTTTGCACTACGTCCTGTTGCAAGTAATATTATGTCATCACCTGTACAAAGACTCAAAAATGAAATTTGGCGTTTTTAAAGCCTTTATGCTGACTATTCTACATATAATTTGGAACTTGCAACCCAGGCACAATTCTCGCGTTTTTACTGGGGTAAGCTCTTTAGTCTTTACAAACCCCATACATGAGCTTAATTAAGCCATGCTCAAAGTTCAGAGGAATTTGCCTGGTGGCAATAACTCAAGCCCATCAACAAAAACAAAACTTATCGAGACAGCACTGAATTACAAAACCAGTGGTTATCTGCCAAGGATAGATTTTAGGTTTATATGCCACACAGTGACCATTTAGTAACCAGTGCTTTGAGTATGAGTTTTGCTTGCAATGGCAGCTCAGTTGTTGCGCAGCGTGAAAATTCTGGTCCTCATGTTCAGACCATGTCTCTGAACTCCTCAGTAACTATATGTTCACGAATTGGCCAAACGTCATTTTTTTTCCAAAGGTCGTTGGATTTTTAAAAATTATGCAATTTAGGTCTTGGAATCTCACATTTTGGATGTTCCCAAATTGTCAAGGACATTGGGAATTACTGAAGGTGATTTGACTTGGACTTCTGGCTGCCAGAATCTTTATTGCAACCAAAAGTCATGAGGTTTATTGGAACTAAACCAATTTTCAAAGGCAAACAAGATACTTTTATTTTTAAATCTGATTGTTTTTGGATCTAAATTCATTTTTGAGGAATGTGAGCCCAATTTATTTTAATGATAATCTACATTTTGTTCACTAAAGCAATAAAATTTTATTTTGAATATTAATTTGTGATATTCTCTGTTTGCTGTCTTGTGACAATACAAAATTAAAACAGTACTGATAATTACTTTGGCAACGGTAAATAATACAACACAGAGCATAACTAATCATTCGTCAGTAACATTAATTGTTCACCTTATTTTAGGCGATTTACCGTGAAAAATTAAAATTTTAATTTTTCCAAATTTTTATCCCAGCATAAAACCACGGTGTGTCAAACTGCAGTGTTCTGTAAGATATAAGCCAGTGCGGCTGTACAAGAATTTCTTGCAAGCACTCAGGAAGTCGCTATGTACAATACACTACTTTATTGTCGTATCAGTCCACTGCAAGTTATCAGTGCAGAGCAGTTTTTTCACTGAGTTCAACAGTTAGCTTTTGAAGATTTTGCGTCCCGTAGGACACATAGCGATTAACTACTTGATGACTTTTTCCTAAAGTAATTATTTAATTGTATGTGTTAATCTTTCAAGTTTAAGATGATTCAACAATTCAACAGCCTTTTTTAGATTTCAAGTGAAAGCTTTACGAATATTACAATTTCGTATGACCTTTGGTTTAATTGTCCAGATTTATCTTTTGTTGGTTTGGTTCGTCTGCCATTTCAGCTTCATTTCATTTTCATTTTATCTTTATTTCAACTTCATTTCAGTTGTCACTCCTCGCAAACATGGTTTTCGGCTGTATCGTTATCTTTTCGCCCAAAGTGCATTATCATGATGCCTTTACTTTTTTGGGGATTATCAAAGTATCTAAGAACAGTTTAATGACTACCTCATGTACTGTACAAAATCTTTTTGTCTATTGAAATGTTATTGGTTTTACTACGTAGAAGGAAAACCAACCTTCTATACACTCTTCATGTACGTAGGCATTCTCTTTATCCCCTGTGTTCTTTTCTTGTTGTGTTTTTTTATTAACTTATGCCTCCTGTTTGATTCATTACTATTGTTCTCTTCATTGCTTCTCCTCATGTGAAACGTCGTCAATTTAGTAGTGGTTCATACAAAAATAGACTGGTTGAGTAGTTTGCCCATAACGTCCAAACTCTGTGTCTCAAAGATGCAGTTCACACCAACTCACAGATTTCCTGACAGTCGTTCTTATTTTGTTTTTATTTTTGTTGTTCATACCTGCTTGCTCACATATTGGAGTCAGAAAAAAGGCCAAGAAGTCGCTAAAACTAACTCCTTATTCAAAAAACGAAGAACAAAAGACTAGAATGAGAAAAAACATAAATATAGGATAGTAAAGATTGAAAAAAGTGCTTATTTCAGACAAAAGTTATATTTTCGTCCAAAGGGGGCACGGATGATTTATCAGGATCAGTAAGGGTGAGAAGTAAGTCCTGTTCATTTCAGTGAAGTAGTAAAACACCCCCAAAAGAAGATGTTCTGGGACATGCAGTTGTAGCTTTTCTAGAATCATTTATGCCTATTGTGAGTTTGATGAATTCAGACAACTATATTGAAAAAATGTTATTCCAGGTGTGAGAAGTACATTTCCTGATGCTGATGAAAGGAGATTTAGGTAAGAAGAGAGGACTAAGGCTCCTTTGTTGAAGTTCTGATGTTATCGTTGCTTTAGGAAAATATAGACGGGGAAAATTTAGAAGAATGAAAACCAGAAAAAGTTGTTTTAAAAGTGACTGCCTGGATAAAAACATGAAAACGCATGTGACTACACAATCAACCACGAAGAAACGGTAAAATTTATGGGTTTTTCTTCAACTTTTGGTAAAAATGTTTCAATGAATCTTTGCTGACGATGTAAACAGTGGTTTTTCTAAACGTCCAAACATGATTTTTTTTAGTTAAACCTGTGGTTGTAGATCGCATGAAAGTCGACTTGGGTAAATAACAATTTACCATTGAGACAGATTTGGCAGGTGGCCAGTAGCCTCAACGCCTGCGAAAGCGGTAGCCTATAGATATTGCGATCAACGAAAATGGTCTGGTGCAAGTTGTAATTTGTGGTGAGCATGAAAAGTATCCTATTGTGCAGAAATTACAAGAATCTTGATGAAGATGATGAAATGTATATTAATACCAGGAATATGCTAAACTTTGAAACGTTTGTTTCAGGCACGATTGGTTGAACAGCTGTAAGGTTGCAACACGTTTTTCAAACGAATTTTAAGCTATATAAACGCCCTCATTTATACGCCCGTTTTCGAGGTTTCACGTGCTATTTAGTTTGTCTTCCTGTGATTTGACTATCTCGAATAGCACTTTGGTTTTGAACCGGTTAAACAAATAAGGGCTTCACCTCAGCTACCATTATCAATTATCTTTGAAGCAAGAGTGCTTATCAACGCATAGAGCACCCCCACCATAATTTCTCATTAACTGACGTAATGTACATTTCATCCACTCTTAAACAGCTGTTTCTCGTTAAGCCTTTATGTACTTTTGTGAATAGCAAAAAATCGATACGCTACTCTCAGCGTGCAATACTCTCATAAAGAATTTATTGGAGAAGCCAGAGGTAATACATAGCATCGGTGCTTTTTAATCTATCAGTCAACCACGATTTAATAGATATTTGCTAATTTCATACAATTAGTAAATCTTATAATATCAGCAAAGACTGAGAAAACAGCAGATATTCCAATTGATAGACTCCATTGATCAGCACTTTAAGCAAGGATAACCATGCTTATAAGTGAGGAAAGATTGCGTATCAAGTCTGTTTGAAAGAAAATAAGTTTGATTTAGAAAGTTAGTTTTAGCAGTCCGGTTAACTCAAGCAAAATTATTTGCTCTTTTAAAGTATTAGCTTGGGCCACTATCAATAATATATTCACGAAAAACATGTTGTCGGATGTTGATTTGGTAGAATGTAACATATCCCGAAAGAATCATATTACGTAAGATACCCGGTCTTCGAACTGTTGTGTAATAGCTGACCTGGCCCTCTTTGGAGCCCCGTGCCCTATAGCAGTGGTTCTCAAACTTTTCTGCACGTTGACCCCCAATTAGCGTTTACAATTTTCTGTAGACCCCGTGGCCTAGCCCAACAGTTACTAATACAAGGATAGTATGTGTAAAAATAAATATGAGTACTTTTTAACTGAAATGCATGATAAAATAATACACAATCCGAAAATATGCTTGGAACTCAGTGGCGTACGCAGAAAATTTTCATGGGGGTGTTTCATTCAGTGGCATATGGTGGTCATTTGTTTGTGGTTTGTGGTCTTTGTGACGTCGCAATTTTACGTCATAATCATGTCTCGAAACCAACGTTTTGGCGAAGTTTGTTGACATAATATGCATATTCTTCTATACGCACTCCCCTTATTTTATGTGTCATTGCACTGAAAACAAACTATCAGCGCTCTAAGTTAGGATATCGGAGGAAAATATACTCAATGCTGCGACACAGGAGTTCATAACTGCAAAATTTTGGTAGTGTGTTGAAAAAGGGAGTAAAACACACTCATCACTGCGTCAGAGAAATTTACAGCTGCAAAATGAGGATGCGCTAATGTCTCGTCGAACACGAGCAGTCAAGCATAGGTGTGCGTCTGGACTGGCTGGCGCACACCCCAGTTTGAAAGATCGAATCCTGCTAAACTACACAACAGGGTTGCCAACCTGTCTTCACCAAAAAAAGCCATACCTTGTCCCAAAAAAGCCAGATAGCAGTTGTGAGGCACATGCACATGAAGCATGCACAACCCAAATACAGTGGACATTAAAACTCGTCAAAAACATTGATATAACACAAGCCCAATCTTTAGAAGCATATTCTTTCCCCGTAATTACACTGTCGTGCATTTGTTTTTTATCAATAGCATAGATCATTTTTAGGGCAGCAGAAAAATGTTTGCAATATTCTGTGCACCGTGCATGGTAATAGACCCTCGTCACAAGAGGTTGGTAATGAATATCCAGCTCATACAATGTTTTGACAGAGCCAAGCCTATGCGACTGCAAATAAGCCAGAAAAAGACAGATTTTCTGGCTTTTTTCATTTCCAAAAAAGCCAAAGGTGTTTAAAAATAGCCAGAATTTAAACATCTGGCTTCAAAAAAGCCAAATTGGCAAACCTGCTACACAAGAATAGAGAATGCGCATAAAGTACACAAGAAAACTTTCAATTTTTTGTTATGTGTAGAAGTCAAGAAAACTTAGTTTTCCTTTTCCCCTGCTGAGACATTATGAAATGCCACAATGCTTCTATGTTAAAAACTGCTGTTTTGAGCTCGTGCAACAGTTCTATCATGCTACAGACTTAGGTAATGTAGCCAATACGGTCAGCACTTGAGCGGATCAGCCATAGCAGACAAAACAAACACAATTGTTTCGGATAAAGCGAACTATCGCTGAACACAATCTTTAAACATGCGTAGTGGACGAAAGGTCTGCAAAAAGTGATGAGATGATTTCTGGACGCAGACGACAACCCTGATTCCCACCAAATCCTAATTGTTACTTTTTGGCCCATTTACAATGTTCCTTGAAATTTGCTCCGTGGTATTTGCATTAAGTCGACAAATTAACAAGCAAAAAGTATGCGAAAACATTTAATATCCTTTGCGCAGGTAATCAAGATTTTGTTAAATATCAAGCTCAAGGGGGGGGTTACCCCAACCCCCCCTCCTTGCGTACACCCTTGTTAGAACTATAGATGTAAGCATAACATAAAACAATAATTGTTCTCCGTCCTACTGCGTAGCCTACTGCTGTACTGCCAGTCTAACAATTGCCGAACTGTGACACATGTACTACAATATTGTTTGTGACGTAACAAACAGAACTGTTTCCATAATGTCATCACAATGGATGATTTAATAAAAAACTATTCGAATCGAATCTACCAGGGGCGGCCAAACCGCGGTTCTTTGAGCTTTCCGAATAATTTTATTTTTATTTCTACATGTTGCAAAATGTAGAAATATTGTTAAGTGGTACTGTGATCAGTGACGGTTTTACGCATAGGCCGTGGCCGAGGGCCCTGCACTTTTGGGGCCCCGCACAACTCCTTCCTATGACGACTCATTAGTAACTTAAAATTTGNGAAACTGTNAAGTGTCACAACTTCACAATTTACTTTGAAACGAACGAAAATGCAAAGTTGCAAACGTCTAGTCTAGACTATCAGTACAGTAACAACACGATAATATTGTTTGCTGCGCAATATAAGAATTATAATATTGCAGTGTCTGGCAGTCTTGCGTTGTTGCGAGCTTTTTGTCAGTGGAAGATTGAACATCAAATTAGGAAGTGCTGTGTCAAAGGCTTGATGCTGAGGAACATGGCCGGGCGCGAGAGATGCAGGTTGTCTGTATGAAAGTGGTTACAAGCAGTAGCGTTGCCAGACCAAAATTTTTTTTGGGAGGGCCAAATACTATGACTTAAAGCGAGCAACGGTATTTTATTTGGACATTGCCTGTCAGAGCACAAAATGGCAAGATATGTTAGAAATTTAAGGGGAATGGTTCTATTCCCGCCTGGCTACGCCTATGGTTACGAGAAAAGAATGAAAAAGAAAGAACAGTACTTTCTTGATGTTCAATCTTCCAGACAAAAAGCTCGCAACAACGCAAGACAGCCAGGCACTGCAAAACTCCGACGAAAAGCAATATTCTCAGTATTGGATGCTACGTTTCGTTGCTATCAACTAGATTGCCCGCAAACAGAGATTGCATGTTGAAACTCTAAACGCGTATGTTAGGTAAATCAGCTAGAACAGTTTCTCGTAAGTTTCATTTGGAAAAAAGTGTTTACGTTGGGCTTACTTCATATGGTTAGCTGAGGGTGTTGCGGCAATACTTTGCTGTGCAAAGCTTGTTTTCATGCTGTTTACCATCAGTCTAAAGAGAATTAAAACGCTGTACTTTGTATTGCTTGGAAAATGACAACTTAAAAAGGCGTAAGTAAACTCTATGTCCACTGAATGGATTGTGCTTGTTTGTTCCATAAAATATGTGGTTACTACAACATAGGAGCTTACGTACAGCTCATCAGATCGACAACTAGAGAATATTTCTGAGGGCAGTAATGCGAACCTGCATGAAAATGTATATTTCCGAAAAATAAACCTACAAAAAACGCGAGAAATCTCGGAATTTAGCGAAGAGAACTTCTGAACTACATGAAAGAGCCATAAATTCCAAGAAAAGATGGCATTGCCATTTGTTCCAGAGAAGAATGTAGGAAAGGCTTCAATTTCTGTTGAAGATCTAAGGCAATCGTAGAACCAAAGTCGGCACCACAAAAATAGATCATTGAGGGGGCCTACACATAAGAGGGGCATGCTTTCACGCTTTTCAGACAAACGGCCAAATAGGTCACACCTGCGTGGGACCCCAAAAGCTAAGATGGCCTAGGGCCCCGCGCTCCCTAAATCCATCCCTGACTATGGTGACTAGCGTGCCGTACAGTTTTACTTTTGCAAGTCGTTACAAAAATTATGATGCCACAGAAGCGTAGATTGCAAATAAACTCGTGTTTTTAGATTTTTATGTTGCGGCTCTTTGTAATTTGGGTTTTACGATTTGCGGCTCATACACGGAGAAGGTTAGGCCACCCCTGGAATGTCCTTTTAAACTACTGTAGCTGATATTTGATCAGCCCTCTTAATTTTGTTTGATTTGTTGAAAAAGGCCGTTTGCATTCCTTGCCCGGTTAGCAATAATTTTAAATTGGAGGTTTCACATCTCCGGTAGACCCCAGCAGTTTTTCATTGACCCCCTGGCCATGCATTGACCCCCATTCGACCCCTTGACTATTAATAGACCCCTTGGATGGTGAAATTGACCCCTGGGGGTCGATATCGACCACTTTGAGAACTACTACCCTAAAGCATAGCCAACTGCGGGCTGGTATTTGACATTGTTTTCGCTCTCCGTAGATCAGAAAAAATAATGTCTGAAACGTATTCCCGACCTGGTTAGAAGTAGAACGGTTCTTCTTACACTAACAAGTGACTCCTCAAGTCCCACGATTGGAGTCAACTAAATAGGTAAATGACAATCGCGTTGCGTTTCCAGACGAAGCTTGTTAAGTTACATGTACATATAAAACATATTTCTTGCTGAAGCGACAATTCAGAAAAAAAACAAGAATGAAAGGGGTAACAGTAAGTGTACCACTCTTGTAGCTGTTTTTTAATGAGTTGATCAAGAGAAATTATAGGAAACAATACGTTGACCTCATATAATTTTTGCTAGTGATGCTGGTAGTTAAAATACAGACTCCTGGATTATGTTGTTTACTTGAGTTGTAATAATAATAATAATAATAATAATAATAATAATAATAATAATAATAATAATAATAATAATAATAATAATAATAATAATA
>JGI24022J15233_10006291_pt1 | contig 12829 bp, 6 predicted proteins | sample Ectturendosymbi2_FD_15233 | JGI IMG/M metagenome (IMG submission 15233)
TGCAGGTCCTACAATAAACTAAGCTACGCCACCAGCTCGTATCTTGTTGCGGTTCAGTAGGGCAGGGGCGGAACCATGGGGAGGCAATTGGCGCGATCGCCCCCCGAAAACTAACGAAAAGTTACTTCACTTATCATGATTTCGTACAATTCGGAAAAGAGTATTCGCTACATAATTTGGAAAATAATAGCCTATCCTTAATAGGACTTGGCTACCAAACATTACTGAAATCGCCCTCCTGAACCATACGGGCTGGATCCGTTCCTGGAGTCGGGACAGCTTTACGGTATATCATAGCCAGTGGCGTAACTGACAGGGGGCAGAGGTGCTAATTGCCCCTGGCAAGGTAAATGTAAAAACCGGTATTCCACTTAACTTATATTTCGGTTTAGCATTTTTTTGATTTTCAGTAGATTGTTGTTTTTGTGTGAATTTCGGATTATTTTCCGGTGATTTAGGGTTTTAGTTCAGCCATCCACATCCGGATTCATCATTTCTCAAATTTTATCTGAATATTGGCTAGTGGACCCCGTACAGTGGCCAGTGGGCCCCTTTCATCTAAGTTTGCCACTCACGCTCAAATATTTAGCTACGCCATTGATTATAGCTACAGTATGTAAAATAAGAAATGTGAAAAGGAGGATATTTTGTCATTTTTGAATGTCCTCTGCGATTATTTCATTTCTCATGAAAAACGTGAACATATACTCCAAAAAGAAGATGCATGGCAGCCCTACTCAATAATGATACTCATATGCGACCTGTACAAATCTGAGGAAGGCCGATGCAATATCTACCAGAAATTAGTAGAGACGAAAGCTAATACGTTCTACGAGGATTGGCCTTGCATTCACTGAATTCAGATACCTGATCGACTTTCAGAAAAACAAGTGTAACAGTTGTTTCGACACAATACAAGTGAAATACTGCCGTCTGGACGACCGATACTTAGCGTCTACAAACAAACTTTCCTCGCTAATAAAAATTACTTAGTCGCACACACATGTTGTGCATATGGCAATGCACATGAACATGGTGGCGGGCCCTTGGTCCCCCCTAAATCCAGCGCTGGTTACTCTAGCGTGTTTTGCAACGTAACAGTTCAGTATTGTCTCTGTAACTTGTTCAAAGCTAAATGAGCGGCCTTGACCGAGGTCTGCGCTTTCTTATTCTGCGGTCATCGACCTTGTCATGAAAAGCTGCTGCGGTTCCACTTGCTCATAAACTTGCATTAACTTCTAACTAACTAATTTTATTATTCAAGTGATAAGTTGCAAAACTTATGATGTCACAATGTAAAAATGTCTTCATTCCAGTACATGGATACACCAATGAAGCAAAGAGTGAAATTTCAGTGTGAAAATTCGCGCTCTGCTTCATTGGTGTAAATGAAAGTAATGTTTACCACGCTAACCAGAAGATCCTTTACATTCATGTACTATTATTTTGTTTGATTTCTAGTAAACCTGAATAAGTTGCTCGCGCACCACCAGGAAGAACTTCGCATACTACAAGTGGTACGCATAACACAGTGTGGGAACAGCTTTAGGTGCTGAAGACTTGGGCAAATTTTCATTCAACTATACCATTTAGGCAATTTCACATTTATCAAGATCTTAGAGACAGCACTGGTTATAGATAACCTCCACCAGCGCTGTAATTGGACAAAGCGACCATCAACTTTTGGCTTGATTACGGAAAAACTGAGCGTTCGTATTTTCATCCTCCCGGGCCACGGTACCTACTGGGCCCGGGTACGATGTATCTCCTGTGTCACCCCACTCGTAAGCCTTGGATACGAATGTTACTTTTTCCTTGGCTGATGTGATAAAAGCTCCTTTTTCATTATGCTTGGCATTTGTGGATAAAGGATCTTACATTCAGTTTTTAAAACCAGCCTAAAGTGTTACAGCCTTTGGACCTCTTAGTGGTCCTTGATAAACAAATGTTTTCTCTTACATTTGAACTTTTCTCGAACTTCTTCTTCAAAACTTCCAAGATCTCCAAGCTCTCCTTTTTGTCCAGTGTCGCCTTTTTCACCTCTTTCACCTTTGCTCCCTGTCGGTCCAGCCTTTCCCGGAGGACCAACGTCGCCTTTCCTGCATGTGCTGCCAGCTACACCGCTTGGCGTAACTGTGACGTTGTTATCACACACTGGAATTGTGACGTAGCTGCATTGTTGCAAATGACCTTCCGACCAGACAATAAAATCCAAATATATCACTGTTACAGTCGCTAACAGGAAAAATACATGTAGTCTGAGCATGTTCGACCTGATACTCTGTTTGCATCTGTTGAGTGCAAATTGTCTTTGCTGCTTTCTACAACAAACAATAATGTTTCCTATCTTTGAAAAAACATAGTAAAGTCTTCAATTTGTAAAAATATGAGAAAACTTTGCAACACCTTTTGTGTTTATACCAACTCTCAAATATGAAAAATGTTGCGGGACGGCAACTTCGTTTAATTGTAGCCGTGCAGCGGTGTTCCGCAATAGAATGCAGAGCTTCAATAGAATGCAGAGAATGCATAATTGCTCTTGATTTTCATTTCATATGCTCGTCACTTTTCTGTAAAATGCTTTGATGCCCGTCTTTTCCCTATACCTTTTATCTCTGCATTTGCTCACTCACTCCCCTGTGTGTTGTCATGTTTTTCTTCCACTGATTTTTTGTTGTTTTATATAGGTACTTATGTTACGCGACATTGATTCGATGGATTTTGTTACTTTTCTTTTGCTACTTGCGAAACATCTTCAATTAAAAAATTTAGTTGTGCTAGGAACAGGACTGGATGAGAACTTGACCCATGTCGTCTTTCGACATCCTCTGGTGATTGAACCTATGAGAACAAATCATTAATTTGCGAAGACTGGAGATTCTGATGTTTTGACGTTCTCATCAACATGAAATTAACTTCTGTTCTTTGATGTTGTTGTTTTTCCTCTTGCAGCATTAGTGTTGTTGCGTGATGTGAGTGGCAAAAATGCATAAATAAACCATTACCATTTTCCTGTTTCATCAACTAAATCAAATATTTCTGTTCTTCACTGCATTTATGGTTAACGAATTGCGATGCCTGACACATGCCCATTTCCATGTGAAATAATATAAAAATACACTAATTTTGAAACAAAATGGATAATGCGCATTGCACTCAAACAAACAATTTTCCCAAAAAGTTTGCATAATAAGCATACGCGTGAATTTTCAGAAAATTTAAGAAACTTTTTAAGAAGTTACTTCAGAAAAACAAGACATCGGTGCATCTAAAATGCATCTAAAGTTTGACTCAACCGACATTCTCAATAATCCGAGGTGCTTGGTTAATACCGATGCAATGCTTCAATGTCACAAACAAACTTAGAAGTACAAGCTTTGCAAATCAAACGTGAGGCCCAGCGAACCTACAAATATGAAAACTAATGGTCACTCATGGCTCATGAATCAAGTTGCCGTGCTCTTCATGCTATTGAAAGTGTCAACCGGATGTCTGGTGAATTCTATTCAATTTGTTTGGTTTCCCATGGTCTCTTTTGCAGCGATGCTTTGCACCTGCTGTGTCGATCAATTATATTTGATTTGGTATCCTTCAAAAAGCAGGAAAAGCATTTGTTAACGCTTAGTTTCCTGTTTGAATGATTTCTTTGCTACAGGGTCACATTGAAACATACGTTTGGCATTTGACTTGATAGGCGCTCTAGGTGCTTCAGCAAGATGGCAAAAAAACCCAAAGTCCCAAAGAAGACATCAACTTTGTTTTTGTGCATCTTTTCAGATCTAGTGATGCAATAACGCATTTCATTGACTTTCTAAGTAACCGTTCTCCACTAAAGTGACACAAGCGAATCAATCAAACAAATTTTTTAATATTGAATCGTCCTCAGTCCAAAACCTCAATCAAATGGAAATAATATTAACATTCAAATTCAAAAAGAAAAAAAGAGTCCGGTCAGCTCATTCCCTGAAAGCTTGCAGCTACCAGGACGTTGAAACGTCTTTGACTTGCTAACTTTTTGCTTGCCAGTTAACATCACCTATTGGCAAAGGCATGGCGGAAAAACTGGGCACTTTTCACCCTTTGCAAATACCAATTGCAGTGATCAAATATAACAAAATGAATTGTTTTATATTTCAGCACTTCGTCTCAACTGCATTCATTTCAAAACACAAGAACTTAGCGTTGCAGTAAGCAGTTAATCATTAAAAGTCATCTGAGTGTGAGTTTCTAATCTTTTCCTGATGTCGAGAGGATAAGGCAATTCGCTATCCAATTAACTTAGCTGAATTATGACTGCAGGTGCTCATGCACGCCATACCAAGTTGGGCAACTAGTCTTAGCTACTGCGGCTTTACACAGCTTGACCTATCCCCATACCGTCCACTTAACTTTACTTATCCCCATTTCCTACACTTAAAGACTCATTCCAGGGACATTCATAAAGCAAGCACATTCCAGCTCATCTTTGAGTGATGTCAAGCCCAAAAGGAATGTCAAATTTTGTTCGTGAGAGCCTCAGACCGTCCTCTCAATAGTGTTTGTTTTGCAGGGGCTGTATCCTTAATGTGGTGTGCTTGAGTTCACGTCTGAACATTCACACAGCTGCAGAAACACGGCTTTCAATAAACTGCTATAAACATTCAACTACGATTTTGCATTAAATTCGGCGTGGTTTTAGTGCTTGCACCACTCTGAGACACGTTATATTTTTCATGCATATTGCTCACAGTGGAAAGTGGTTATAAACAAATCAAGTCACGAGGATATTATTTTTTCCGTGCAAGTCTGGATTTGTTATTTCCGTGCAAGTCTGGATTCGTCTGAAACATTGCGCACGAACCAGTTTGGCTTCCGAAGTCGCCTAATTAGTCACGTCTTGCATACAAATATAAAACATCATGATGAAATTTGAACATGTAGCTTTTTGCAAATGAAACTTTCCTAGACCCCTTGTGTCTGGTCATAGTTTTCTTTGATATGAACTGCTCTTTCTTTCTGTCGAAATACTACGAAGTTGGCAAAATAAAAGCCAGCCTTTCTTCAAGCGAGACTGTCAACCTAAGTGCATAAAAATGCTGTTCTTTTTTGAGGTAAAAATTTATTTGAAATTTATGGTTATTCTACTTACGATTTGTTGAAAACGAGAGTAGAGAAAAAAATTTTTGTAACTTCACAAAAAATGCCGTTCCGGTTACGAAGAAATACATCAAATGCAGCATTAAGTTATTTTTTCAATTTGAAGTACGCATCATCTAGTTGTATATCAGTCTGTGAAATAATAATTAATATGTCTTTACATTATGGGTGAATGCGCACATATTTAGTGCACCATTAAAATCAGTGAATCTCGGATCAGTAGGCAACGTTTCAACTTTCGTGTCTGACAAAGTTTGAAGGTTTGCTTGAGTAGAATTTTAATCAAGGTATCTTGCAAATCCGTGAAGGATACAGCGAAAGACCCTGATATTACGAGAAGACACTTTTTCTCAGTAAAAGGTTAAAGTTAGCATATGAATGCAAAGCTAAGACGTTAAAATCGCTCGCTACTCTTTATACCAGTAGTTCTTAACCTTTTTCCTTGAAGAGAGCCAACCCCAGGCCTACGAGTTTGATAGAGAGCTACACTAAAGAAAATTTTACACAAGTCAATTGAAACGTTTTGTTTTTTTTTGCAGAACAAAGTCTGTTACAGAAAATACTGGAGGTTTTATTGAAAGACTGTTGAGGGCCGCACAAATGGTGCTTTGGGACACTTTACAGCTTTCGAAGCCGCGGTTGAGAATCGTACCTTGTTGGAATAGTGGAACCTGTCAAACACCTAAACTACAGTGTCTCCAAATTGAGGAGCCCTCACACGTAACGGATCTATTTGTCATGAAATCTAAAGTTTAGAGTGGCGTACTTGGACATTGCTTGGTGGTCAAGTCTTCTGGAAAAGATTATACGTAAAGTTTTGAGGTGATTTTTATGTTCAAATACACGAAGATATGAATTTTCACAAATGTTTTTACTATGTACATCTTCATAGTGTTCATTGTTGCCTGTAGTGATCAGCAGTCGAAATGAAGCCTTGAATTTCGTTGAGCACATGTACAGCACTAACAGTTCAGGTCGTGTCTTATGACGTTTGCGCGATTGAAGCATTCATGCTTTTGTTAGAAAATTGACGGCACTGTTGAAACAAAAGCAATCCATCAATTTTTTGCATCAATTCTGCAATAACGTCAGAAAGTTGATCAGAAGACAATCATTTGTTTAACTTCGAAGCTCAGCTTCGAGCTGCTTTCTGTGCTGAAAAATAATCACGGTGCACTATGGTTTGCCTGGACTGTATCACTACTCCAATGATGATTACAGGCTGCACATTGTGACAAAGAAAAGCAGTACTGTTTCAAGAATAATCTATCTAAAATTCTCCTGAAAGATTTCCGGAAGCAGTTTTGTAGACGACGTTGAATGCCCTGCAAGGCTCCAAACAATGTGATTTTAATTTGAATCAGTAATATGAAATCTACTAACGTAAGCTTAGATAACAAAAACAGCAACAAAAGTATCGTTAAAAGTCGTTTTTGACTTCATTTATAATTTGTTCTTGTCCCCCTTTGAGAAGAGCACCGGCAATAATCACGAAAATCTTTTAGTGGGTTATTTATTGTGCTTCCATAAAGTGCATTATTCTTGGAAAGCTTTAAGAAATTTAATTCTCTAGTTCTTTCAAATGGTTTTGATGTTGTAGTATATAGTTTGGATCGTAAAAGGTTTGAGAGAAACACTGCGGTGTTCACCAACGAAAGCTTTCTTTTTACACAACGAATCGTTTCGTTGGAGTAAACTTTCTTCTATAAATCAGGCGACATATAAAATTCAGAGAAACTTAAAAGAAATAAAGCTTTTTGTTTCCGTCAATTTATCATGAAATATATTTTAATCATTTTTAAATATTTTTAACAAAATATGTTTTTAGAATGTTGCTTGATATATTTCTTGATTACGATGATTCATCCAGTGCAAAAACGATCGCTTATTTCATCACAACTTCTTGTTGCTTAATTTCAGAGTATTTCGATTGTCAACACTACATTTACATAAACGAAGAAGAAAAATTGCTGATGATGTTTTATTCCAAGAAAGATTTAATTTTCAATAAATCACTTTTTTATTTGGTTAATATTATGAAAATCACGGCCAATGAGAACGATATGAACGACATATTGCAAACGTTTCGATAACTCCTGTTATCACCATCAGTGCATTGCAAATTGAACTGCAGTGATCATGCTGTAAGTTCTTATTGGTCACTCAGAAGAAAAGCGCTGTGAAAAATGAAAAACGCTAAGGGCTGTTTCGGTAGTGACGCAGTGGCGCGAAGCATGCGTAGTCACATGATTCAGCTGGATACTCGCCGATGGCGATGGCGCATGACGTCATGAGTGAGGCACGAAGTTATGTTACAAGTTAAAAATGCATGAGGCGTCGACGGGATGCTTGCATTCAGCTCTGGATTGTATTTTTAATCAATAAAACATTGTGTTTATGAATCAATATCCGGTGCATCACGTTGTTGTGTGATATCTTAATTTCTGTTTAAGAATTTCTTAATGCAACGGTCCAAAAAATTGTTGGTATCCGTTGCGAGATAACATTCGCTTAATTTTCATAAATTCCGTGTACACCAGTTTGTAGAAACTAGCAATGTCATAAGCGCGGCGGAGTAGAGAGTTGACAAGGTTTCGTTTCCTGTGCAACGGAACGAAACTCGACCATTTTGAGTAGAGATCTGTATGGGTGGGTTTCCTGTAGGTAGAAGTAATAAAACCTGTTGATGTTTTCTCAATTAAAACATCAAGAAAGTGGAGGCAATTATTAGTTTCTATCTCGTTGGTAAAGACAGTATTCCTGTGAATGGAATTTAATATTGGTAAAAAACCTGTTGAGAGAATCTAGGTTAGGAAATAGTAAACACAAGTCATCTACGTAGCGGCAAAACAGGTCTGGTCGACACTCCTGTGGTGTCACCGCCGAGGCCTGATCTGTAACGTAGTTCGTGCATACGTCAGCCGTGAGCAGTGCTATAGGTGAGCCGTAGCAACGCTATCGGCCTGTTTTTTTTATTTTTGCTACATACTGCGTTTGCTTTATAACCATAGGCTCAACAAGACTAGGAAAGGTGGCAGTGAGCGTATGTCATTATTCATCAACCGGTCGATTTCAAAGTTTTTTTCTGGAAACGTATGTTGCGGTCGCTGCGGTTTGAATTCAAGACTACAGAACATGTAGTACGCGAAGTTGCCAAAGTCAAGAAGCAATGCAGCACACCTCTACGGTTGAAATTGTTTTTGAAACGAACATAAAATTTTTTTGGGAAACGAAAAGACTTAATTTGCAAACGCTTTTTTTTTCAAAAATGCCCACAATCCGAAAAATTTTCCTTAATATTTTGAAAGCGATTCGTTTCTTCTTTGACAAAAACAAAGCGCAAGCAAAATTTTCTATTATTTTTTATTTCGTTTCAAAATTTTGTTAATAATATTTTTTTAAACTGTAAAATTTTTGCATTTTTTGGATTTTTTAAAAAATGCCAGAAACAAAAATTTTCAGGGTTGCACGCATAGCCCACCATACACCTCACGCTGCTTCAAGACTCAACAACCATCAGCATCTACCATTTTACAGGTTCAGCAGCAGAGCCTCTGAGAGAAATTTTGCCAAGGGTAGGAAAACCGATATCGAACACCTCTTCCGAGGTCCTCGTTGCAACTTATGTATTTTGTTTGTATAGTCATCAGAAATTAGATGAAACATCTACCATGTTATGATTTCCAAAGAGACAAAGAGATTAATTCTTATACCGGCAACTGACTTACACCAGTTACACGAAGTTTTTGCCTCGTATGTTTCAATAAACTAGTACTCAGCAAAATATCTTCCTTGTGTGAAGTAACAATCATAACTTTTAACTGTATATGTCTTGTTGTGAAATATAATCCTCAGAGCACGCTCAGTTTTGCTCAGTACAACGAAAGAAAATAATGTTTCTCGTTCGGATTTTTTAAAAAAAGAAGGAAGCGGTCATTTTACTTTTCAATATTGTCTTTATTTTAAATTTTTTAACAACTCCTGGTCTTGTTCAAGTTTCAAACATTTTTCTGCACTTCCGCTGCAAAATTGGTGTTATCAACAGACTTATAGGAGAATATGTATGGATTCTTTGCATTGTATATTTATGTCCTGGACTGAGAAATTGGCCTATATTTATGGTTGCCTAATCAGACTCCTTGCAGTTGCTGAGCACCTAGTGCTGTCATAACTAAACTGCAGCAGAGAAGTAAATCCCTCCGCCGAACCATGTGAAGTAGCTAACCAATGTTAACGAACAAATTTACTGCAGACAGGGCAACGTTGCCAGAGCTTTGCCGTTCGCTGTCAAGATCGTGAAGTTAGAGCATCATATTTACACACCAAAGCGGCGTTGCTTTTACCTCATCCTATCGCAAAACCCTCTATAAAGTTGCCAAACTTCCATTTCTGTAACGTGCTTCTTGATCGTACATCTGATCGCAAGAACACAAATACCACCAACAGACAGAAAACAATTCGTTACATCACATTGTGGTTGTATGACATCACAATTGATATTAAGTCATTTACATTATTTAACAGCTGTAGCAAAATACAAGTTACAATAGCAGTGCACGATAGTCATATTAAAGTAAAATAACCCTGCTTAGAACTGCCAGTAAGCGTTCGTCCCAAAATGCTAGCGCGCCGAATGTAATCGGGGATACCCAGGTGCGTTGCTGGAGGGCAGCAAATTCTTTTGCAAAAATTTTGAAAACATTTTGCCGTTGCCCCTCCCCAATTTCAAAATCTTGCACCAAAAGTTTTCGAGTTAATCGAATCTTTGCTGTAAAACCAAAGAAATTATTCAGTGCAAACCATAAAACTGCGCAAAAGAACCTGTCCTACTTCAGCTTTCAATCCAATACAAACTTGTATGTAGCCGTCTGTAATCACTGACCGCAAACGAAAAGAATTGGAGTAACGTTTTTCGGAGCTGTTTTGGAGCATCAGCTAGCTGTATCCCCGCTAATGGTGATGTAAATTTCATTACAAGGTCATCGCAAATTCTTCTCTGATAACCCTGGCGTACTGCAAGTATATGGACAAACAGCTTGCCAACGACAGAGCAGCATGAAGAGGAAAAACCAGGGCGGTGTAGTGTCATTCGAGACAGTCATTCGAGACAGGAAACAACAAGATGAAGACAGACGCAAACGAAGACACGCAAAACCGAATCAACCACGTCCCCCTCCTTCTATACCATGTAACCACTACCCACGCCTATTCCATTACAGACTGGGCCTTCAAAGCGAATTCGCCGTCGTCATCAACCAAAGATGGCGAAGTCCTGACAGCAGACCAATCCCGTGCTCGGACACGAGCGGGAGCTGACCACAACGCCGAGTATAACCTTTCCTTGTTTGCAGTGTCCGACGTAGCCTCAAATCAATATCGTAGATTTTGTTTTCTTAAAACTAAAAGCGTGGATAGGGCAGTGATATGCATTTTATATGTCTGGAAGCTCAAACTTTCGCTAAGAAGCACTTCAATGTCAAAGTCTTTTACATTAAGCTACAGTCGCTGTTTAGCCACAATAGCATTCATTCTAGTTATTTGTTTGTTATGACATGTATTGTGACCATTCAGTCACAATTATTTTTTCACATAACTTGTGCTTATTTTGAGAAACATATGACTTGCTTCTGAGCTTCTCAAATATGACTCTGGAGTGGTTCACAACCTTTTGAAAAACAGTGCGAAACCTAAGTGCGAAACACTCAAAGGGGGTGCACAACACCTTTGAAAAAACGGGACCCGAGGCTATCGCCTGGTTCGCGTCCCTAATATTCACCCCTGAGCTTGCAATCTGTCTTCTTGGCGAAGCGCATGTGACTAAATAAATAAAAACTTATGTTCTTCCCATTAGGATTTCAAAATCCCTGGACAAGTTATTGTATTTTCTAGAAGTTTCTGATTTGTACAAATTTAATTGCATGCAGTGCTAAGCTATCCTTACATGCAGCTGAGCGTGGTAAATAAGTTCCATAATACTATAGTTACGACTGTTTTAAAGTTTAATTCCATTGTACATCTCAACGAAGTCAGTTAATTTAGCAATCTTATCAAGCAATTTAAGCAAAGTAAGTTCAAAGTAGCTACAAAGGTTTTACGGAATCAGTCGAAGATATTGGAAACATTTTACGGATTATCAAAAATCCAAACTTATTTTAAACGCGTCGAAAGACAGTAGCGTTTACGCTTATCAGCTACATAGGTCCGTTAGTCAATCAAAAATTAGATGACAACAGGATCCACGTCTCTATTGCGCGAAAGTTTTGTAGAAGGCCTACTTCGCAAGTCAGTGCCTCAGAGCAAAGACGCTTATCGGCTTCGATTGCACGTGTGTTGGTGCACATCAGAAACGTCCTAATATGAAAAACGCAATCGTAATGACGGCCACGACGACTTCTTGTGCAAATGCAACACAGAATTGGCTGCAAAGAGTAAAGCAAATTGCAAAATGTGAACTTATAGCATCGAGATTTTACTAACGCTTTTGTAGGAAAGTTTGGTGGCTTTGATCCAAAGTAGAAGCTTGGAACTTCGCTATCAAATTAAAACTTAATTCAATGAACGCAGACCTTTCATTCGCCGGTTTAAAACTGAACACAATTGTTCAGGAATAAAACACCAGGCAAATGCTCGTTTTGTGGATGATGTTTGAAAACACAACGCATTATTTAAATGTTGAAACTCGGTTGTTGCTTGCCCCTCCTACTAAAATTTGTGGCTACGTGCCTGGTGCTGTCTGTTATGTATCACACAGACAGACTTAGCTTAGACAACTTTGGCAAGTGGTTGCGTTTTTTCAGAATTTGACGGGACTATGTGCAATGCATCATCAGGATATAAAATGCGGCACTTGTTGTTCTTAAACACCCGAGCGTCTGTGAGATGCGACAAGGCATCTTGCAAGTGGCTTATTACAGTTTTGTTGTGTGGAATCTGTGGAGTATGCGCTTTTCACAAACTCTATTGTACCCTAGTTTCAACGTTACTTGGTGTGTGAATGACATAACAGTCACAAAATATTGCAACAAAAAGAAGACCAACACAAAAGCAGCCATAAGCTTGGGAAAATTTTCATTAAATGTACCATTTGGGCAACTTTGCAATTGTCAAGATCTTAGAGCAGGGGTCGGCAACCTTTCCTAGGTCGTGGGCCAAAAAGTAACTCTGGAAGCTCTGGCGGGCCGTACTAATTTTCCACCAACAATTCCGTTCTCTTTGCTGTTTAAGATGTCCGTAAAACATGGGAATTTATGGCATTTTAATGAGACTCACTCCTGATTTTCACAGTTGATAATAAAAGCACAATCTGCGACATAAAGTACATTTATAGTAAAGTGCAGTTTCTGGTAAGTAGTTCCTTGTAAGTATTCAATACAAGAAGTTCCAAGAAGGGCAGAATCGTAAAATGTAATACCACTAAGCGGACCATACAATTACTACAATTTGGTAAAGGGGCGGCGGGCCGGATGGTTTTGCTTGGTGGGCCGGATCTTGCCCGCGGGCCGTCGGTTGCCGACCCCTGTCTTAGAGCGTACACTGGTTGTAGCTACCAGCTTTGCAGTTGGAGAAAGTGGCCATCAATTTTGGGCTTGATTACAAAAAAACTAGCGTGCGTACTTTCATCCACCAGGGCCCCAGTACCTACTGAGTCTTGGCACGATAACCTGCTCTCGTAGGACCTGTTCAGGAGTATTAC
>JGI24022J15233_10006292_pt1 | contig 12829 bp, 8 predicted proteins | sample Ectturendosymbi2_FD_15233 | JGI IMG/M metagenome (IMG submission 15233)
CATGCGCCTTGTACCGTTCAAATAATTCCCCCTCCCCCACAACTAATTACCGCCACAACGGTGCTCCCCCCCTTCCTTCGCTCCACCCGTACTCACCTGACCGATGCAACTGTCCATTCGCAGCTACGCTCAGCAACTCTGTCGCAAACAACGAGTTCGTCAGCGTCGGAAAGTGAACCGGACACATCAACGCTACGTGCAAGTGAGTGGTCGACTGCGTCGTCTCAGTAGAGACATGCGCGTTGTTTACCTTTGAACTGAGAATGATAATAAGCTTTGATTACGGCAGTTCATCGTTTCTCGTCATTGCGTCATCCATTGTTCCGTCACAGTCCATGACAAGAACGACCGAAGCCGAAGCTTACTGAGCCCTGATTGGCTGTCGATAGATATCGCAGTGCGCAGTGTGGGGACCAATGTAGTCAAGAACTTCCTGGCTCTGTGAAAATAAGTTTCGCGTCGCAATTCTTGCATACGACGTTTTTTTTTATTTTTGCCGACTTTCTTTCTTTTGCATATATCAAAGAAAACTCGAAAACATCTCACAAAGAAAACTGGCAACGTCTCATTACGCGTGTGTCGAACCTGGCAGTTTTTGAAGTCGTCTCTCGTGAGCAGGGACGCCGGAGATCGGGGAAATGACGGGGACATTTATTAACCCTGGCCTACAAACAGAGCAACGGGGGTGGAGGCGCCTTTTCATAACAGTATCATATGTCACTTCGTGGTTTATCAAGATCGAATTGAAACAAGTTCATTGCAGCTATTCGCGCACACATATAACTCCAAATGGGTTTCTGTAATTTCTGTTATTATTTTTGAGGTCAACATTGTCGCTGCACAGACACAAGCATAAGTGGTAACGATTTTTTTTTTATAAGTTCCATTACCCCCCTGCCCTTGCGCTGTTCCGGCGTCCCTGCTCGCGAGCGCCCCTCCCTCGCTATCACGCACGAGGTGCGTTCGATCAGTAGCAAATTGCGCTGCACTGCGACAAGAAGCCTGCAGCCGTTACAATATCAACTCGGAAGACAGGAGGCAGTAGATGCGGAAGTGTATTTGACTCTTCCCTCTGGGCACAATCTTCGCTCGTTAAACGCCGACTTCATTCCCTCCCACTGTTTTGATTGCGCCTCTCCGTCTGCGATCAGTATGCTACGTCACAACGCTACTGAATGTTTTGACTGATCGTGGGCTGCTAGCGAAGTTGTTTTAACTCATGCGTGACTTGGCTGGTCACGCGACCAATGGCTTTTCACTGGTCAGCAGCAACGGATAAGTGTGTTGTTATTTGCTGCGAATGAGGTACGTTTTCTTGACACTTAGCTATTATTGACCGCTTGCTGTGGATCACAAATTCGTTTGAAATAATACGGACCTTGCAAATTAACTGTTCACAATCGAGGGTTGTTGGGAAGATCTCCACAAATAAAATCTATTGCAGCAAATCAGAAACACCGGCGACTGCAGCGCTCAGCTCTAGGTTCGTGTTTCGCGTTTCTTAAAAAAAACAGCCAGAAATTTCGCTCGCTTCCCTGACACTAAATGCTTAATATTGAGGAAGTTGTGACACTGAGTCCATTCTCATTTGACGAAACTGACATAAGAAACACAAACAACGCTAAAAAGTCAGAATGCGTTTAACTGCTACTGGCATCCCCCAAAATCCCCTCGGGTCAGTAATGTCTTGGCAGGTGGTCCAGTGTTGCCACTGGGGTCTGTCTCATTGACATCAGGTTTGTACGTTGTAGTTTCATATAAGCTAAATACTTCCATTACCATTACCTAGCAAAGCGCGATAAACCATGTTATATCCGAAATAGAACGAAGTGTCGCCATTAATTGAAGAAATACGTTACACGCGAGGGGAGAGATTGATTACAAAAACTTAAGATTATGGATATAACTTACTTTTATCCTAAAATGAGAGGAAATGCGGCAAACAAACAACAGCTCGGCCACATCAGATTCGTCGCCAAAACAATCAGACATTTCTCTGAACACATCAAACACTAGAAATGGCAACCCTGCGGATGACCCTTGTACAGGTTGTTCTAACTTATGTTTACGGGAAACAGCGCACAGCGTTTTGTTGCCTGCAAAATCCCTGGAATTTGACGTGACGCGCTCTGTGGACTTTGCATTGCAGCCAGCATGTCAAGCCATGGCGACGAGGAAGTCCAAAAGGCTCCATCGCCCAGCGAGCGGATAACTTCACCTGGTGAATCAAGGTACTCCACCTGGTGAAGCCTGCGACTGGCCGCCTTGCATTTTCACTGTGTTGACAGTCATTTGTGTCTGAGTAGAAGCTTTAACCGAACTTTTTGCCAGGCGTACTTTTTCAACTGCGTAGGTGATCATTCAAACAAGAAGGCGTTGTTTAATTAATGGTTCAGCGCCAATGTTGTTGACAAACGCACACGAACCACACCCGTAAACAACGCGGTCACCGCTTTATCAGCTACAGTCACACCCCTGGCAGTCTCTTGTAAGGTCCTGGCGAGCTTGACACGTGGCGTCCGGTCCAGTGGTTGCAACACGACCATACTTGTTGCAGGTGCTGCCACATGTGCATTGCAACATAGTTTGTGTCTATCCTTCCGACAGATAACCCGCATGCTTCGGGCAACCACGTTACTATGATTTAGGGCCATTCCACGTCAGGTGATCCACATAAAAGACGAAATACAACCCACCCTCTCAGATTTTTATGAACTTTGGAAAGCTTGTGTAACTTTATCTCCCGGTCGCAAAAAACGATATTTTTGAAAACCAGAACCTCTGTAGCCAAAGCTGCCAGTGTTTAAACAACCTGATGTATGGATAACTTTGAAGTCTTCTTACTTCCCTCAGCGAATGGTATAAGAGCCATACTTTTCAATATTGTAAAGCGTAATATCCTTAAAATAATTCCTGAACACTAACCGCGTATGTCATGTTCGTTGACCTTTGAGCCCAGGCTAATTCAAAAACAACTTAAAGTGATCGCGCATGCGTGACGCTATTTCCAATAGCGAACACCTCAACGTGCCCAATAGATAGGGTGATGTGTGATACATCATTTTCTTAATCATTAAGATTTGTTCCATTGCCTGCACATTGATCCACACGCAAGTTTTGTCGTCAGACAGCCGGTGCTGTTTTCAACACAACCATCAGCGACAGCAACCTGACCACTTATCAGCGTTCCCACTAAAGCAGAATACGCGCGTTCACATCGGTTGGCTTCGATAAAACGCTCCCCGTGTTTTGTGCCTTGATGTCCGCACGGCTGCGCTGCTGGTTCAATGCACACTCGTGTTCGGTAAAGGAACATTAATGATGGCGTGTGTTCGGTGGGCGCGTGTCTGCGCTTCGCTTGCACGCACGAGATGTTTGGTCGAAGCTTCAACACAGTGGCTTCCAAAGGTGTTCAACTCTCGTGCCATTTTGCACAAAATGAATACCATCTTGGTGTTGAAAAACTTGAATTTTGAACTGAAAAAAAAGAAGAAAAACAAGAACAATTTCTATTGGGATGGATAAATTTGTTGGAATAGCAATGATATCGGAAATATAGGAAGATAACAGAGATACTTTGCAGCAGCTTGTCGTTCAGAATCAAAAGCTAAAAACTCCCATTCACAGTAACTCCGTCAATAACGATTGTGTTACTAATAAATAAAAGGGTCTGAAAACTACCGATCCAGACCGGTAGAAAGCATAGTTTGACTTGTTGTGTATTTCTTTCAATAATAGAGGTAGTTACGTAATAAAAGAATGAAGCGAAATAGAATCATAGAGCGAGTGTTATGAAAGGATGTTGCGCATAGATTAGTAAAGGAGGAAAAAGGCTTAAGCCTACGTAAAAACGTCACTAAATTGCACAAATAAACCAATTCCAGAACAAGGAAAACCCCAGAACGATGATTAAGTCACTAAAATGTAGTTCCAAACCAAACCTGTCATCTCCCATTGTTTTCCCCAGTTTACTTGCGTATTGACTATCAATCATATGCTGATCGATTGTTTATGGCGCTGAGTAGAAGATCGTTAGCGATCGTCTAGTGTGATTTTAGCAAAACTCCAAGATCATCAACCGTTGGTCGCGCACCATAGTCCGGACACCGCCATGTGCGCTGCGTCGTTGGCGAAAAAACAAATGTTTTGTTTGTTGTTTGTAGCGAAGTGATTCCTCCCATTAGCGGCAACGAAAGTTCTGGAAAAGGCGACCTCAGCTCACAGGCTCTGGTAGCTGATGACGAGGTTCAACTGGTAAAAGCAAACACTGTTTATGAAAGCAACGTTTGATTCCGACTGTGAGCTTACTAACATTTTAATTTCATGTAATCCGCTTGTTTTTAATCTTGGTGATTGTTTTGTAGACTATGAAATTTTTCATCATTTTATATTATTAGTTTGTGAAAAACCTCCGATTTCTTTTTTTTAAGTTAAACACCTCGCGTCGTGTAGCGGATTAATTTTTAAACAGAAGTAGTAGCTTCAAAAAAATTTTGCCGCGCAAAATTTGATTAGTTAGCTGGTTCGATAACAAGTTTTTTGCTGGGGGTGGAGCGAATTGAGTTGATCGGAGATTTTTTTGTAATAACTACTTATATCGCTGTTTCGTATTGCAAATATTTCATTTAAGCGATCAGAAATTAATTTTGTACAAATCGTGTGATTTTAAGCAGACGTAAGTCAATGAAGTTACCTTCTTAATTGATTGCTGTGCAATCTTCTTACGGTCCCAATACCCGCTACAGCTGGTACGAGCGCAATGCATGCGGTGGGCAAGTGGGTGATAAAAATTAGCAATGCTTCGTGGGTGCGGAACTTTTCTAACCACGTTTGAAATAAGTCGCTTGTGAATATAGCTCAGACTAAAGTCTAGCGCGCTGTGTCGAAAAATCCACTTGGAATTTGTTGGCTCAAACTACTTTTGTCGTCAATAAATCGCTTCCTGCGGCGCCAAACGTGCTGTGCGTTACGTCATCTGTCCAGGACGTCACCGTATGCAGCGGCACGAGCTTCGGCTGTTCGCTTGATATAGCGCACCCTGGTGGCGATTAAAGTGAATGACAAACGTTCCGCTGCTTGGCGCTCGATCCCACTTTTACTTTCGCAAGTTACTTTGGTGTTACTTGATTTAAGCCTAACCTGAGTTCAGTTGAACTGGGACTGCGGGACAATAGTCGCTGAATCGGGAAAGTCCCTTTTATTTTAATAACATACTTGTAGCTGTCCCAAACCTGTTGAGCTCATGTTTTTTGCGAACTGACGTTGTTCAAGATGATGTTTTCAGTAAGAGGTCATCCAATCGATAACGGGAACCCAAGTAGTTTGGTCGGTGACGTTCAGAAAAGCAATGTACCCCTGGTTTGAAAGTCAATAGAACGCCGCAATGCGATTCTGCGAAAGTCTTGTTTGATTTTTATCAACCAATTCTGTAAAACATCGTTAGCTTACAAAATTCCGACAGCGTCACCAGCATGGAGCTCAATGTGCAATGAAAGCATTCCGCCGCCATTTTGTTATTTGACGCAATAATCGAATATTTTTGCAATTCAAGCGACGTCGATGCACGCAATCAGTTCTTTGTCTGAGCTCCGAATAGTTCTCGTGCTTGATGATGACAACTCGTGGCCTGTCGTGCTGGCGGAGTGTTGCAAAAACAAGCAACGCACTTTCTTTTGATATTCCAGTCGTCCAATCACCGCATTGCCCTCGACAATGAGGAGGATGACGTCAACAGCGCATCAAGTGAACCGGACAACGGCACTCCTCCCCATCGCCCCCCACTCGAAACATCGGACTTGACAGCCGCAGATTCTGACAAAGACGAAGACACAGCTTTGTGAACAAATGCTGACTCTGAAACCGATTTAAAAGCCTATTTTTAGCCTTCTTCCATACTATGTCGTCACAATGGGACGGAATGAATCCCAATCCTCCCCCGCCTTGTTCTTCTGTCGATGCGTGTTCTGCTGAGCTGCAGCTAACAAACAGTGCATTGCGATTGTGATGGAACAATGCCCTGTACTCGCCACCATTGTTGTGGCACGCGCATGTCGTCATAGCCATCGGCTTTATAGGAAAATAAAAACTCGACTCCAAAATTTCAGGAAGTGCAAGGTTTTGTTGAAGTTTTCGCGCTTTTCTCGATATCGTTGCTTGTGCTGAAGAGAATTGTTGTCATTCAAATTTCATTCTATTGAAGTCGCTGCTTCGACAACGCTCTGATTGGTTGGTCGCTCGAAGTGTGACACGGTTGACTGAGTTCGGGGCAAAACTCGACTGATCGCCGACACGAGTTCCCAGCTTTCCGAAATCCCTCCTCCACCTTTTCCTCGCGATGATGATTTCACAATCTTTTCTTTGTTTCGTGCGCCCTCGCCTGGTGACGTCACGCCCGCAATTGTGCTGTCGTTTCTATGACAACCAGCGTTCGAAAGAGTTAACCATGACGTCACTAGCTGCTCGCTCGAGTCGGCTGCGTGCCCGATCCAACCCGGTTCATTGTACTCGCAATGGTTGAACTCGAGTCTCGGATTATCCGAGATCTTGTTGAAATCGGAGGATCACTTACATTTATTTACTCCCCCAAAGAAAGTTTCGGTGGCTTCGAGCGCAAATGTCGTCTTATTTACTTTTTTTCGGAGTTCAATCGCCCACTTTCATGCGCATGCGCGCCTACTCAGAGGTGTGGGGATCGGCTGATGCGCTTCGTTGTCTGTATTTAATTGTGTTTCCGACCGTTTCATAACCCCCCCCTATCGCGTTCGTCAGTTAATGAAAGAAAACTGTCGAAAGACACCAGAAGCGAAACCCCCCCAGACGTCTGGACCGACGTCATCCCTTGCGAAATTTTCTTCCAAAGTTGTTTCGCTGCGATTGGCTGTGTCGTCGCGCATGATTGCTCAATACTCGCGGCGATACAATAGATCATTATCATCCGTGCTTTGCAAGGCGAAGCCTGTCCAGTAACAAAACACGCTCCAAGCCCGGATGAGTCCTGTTCGACCCTGATCCGCTCAGAACAGGCTTGGAATGCACAGATGGCTTCAAAACGCGTCAAAATTTGCTAAAAGCGTTGAGGAGGTCACCGCACGTAGTTCTTTTGCAATTAGACTAAAACTGCGTTGCCGTGGTAACACAGTAAAATTTATTGTCCCGAGGCGAGGATGGTGTTGGGGGTGGCAGTGCGTGAACCCGCTTAAGCCGCCTGCGCTCAACCTATCTGCGATTCGCAACCTTTGCCCTCAAGTTAACAATATTCGTGCGATAACCGCCCAAACATGCTCGTTGCCAGCCATTGCTTCCACTCCTGCGCACTGCATTCATTGCGCAGGTGTGGGCATTGTTACGTGCGTGACTGCGTCGTCACGTGATTTGCGAAGTGATCGTAAAAAGAATATTAATGTTTTTGTGCATCGTCGACCTTTCGGTGGGTTTGGCACTTTAAAGTTTGTTGAAAGGTCACGTGTTTAACTTTAACTCGGTCTGTGGCGGTCTGAAAGCTTCAATCGCCCCACTGCTCCATTGTATGGTGTGTGACGTAACAGTAAGGTTGAACGGGCTGATCAAATTGAAGTCGTTGCGAAGCTTATTACGTAATCCAAAGGCGACGTCATCCTTCAAAAAGGAAAATTGATAATTTGCTACCATTGGCAAGTGACGTCACGCTTTCGTTTCGGTACTTCGTAGAATGCTTCCATTGTGACGACAGGTGACGTATCACTTTGTTCAACTGTACTTATCCTCCTCGCAGCAGTTCCATGAGCAGCCCAGAAACTGATGGCCCCTGTTGACCGTCCTGCTGGCACCAACTCGCGGGGTCGGGTTTGTTGGCCCAGATCCCCCCACGCAGTGCTCCACTGTTTTTATTGCTGAAAACTTTTGCTGTCAGATTCTCAAAAGCGATGGTTTTGCTGCATTCGAGTTTAAGTTGGTGTTGACGTCAGCTCCTGAGCTTTGCCAGTCACGTGTGTCATTCAAAGGAAAGGGTCCAACTCAGTTTAAACCTCCAGAAGAAGCTCTTTCCATCAACGATACGGTTGAATGAAATTCATTGCGCCCTGGTGACATAACCGCAGTGCACGAGATGACGTCACGTGCTGACACGTCACACCTCGGTAAAACCCACAACTGGAAGCGTCGTTGTCTCAACAGCTCCTCCGTCTGCATAGCTGTCCGACCCGTGTGCAATGTTGTGTTATTTTATCTTCGAGCCGATATCTATCGTAGTCGTTTCGTGGAGTCATCGTAACCGAGATTCTGTGTCTATCTTCTGACCCGTTGTGCAGTGGCGCAGGTGGTACACACTAACAAACGGTTACTGTGACCAGTTCCCTGAAATCTCCGAAAGCGAACGTCCCCAGCACCAATCGGCAGTGGCCGATGCAAAGCACGCATGCATGTGTGGGATGGGTAAGGACAAACACTGCGCGCTATCCCAATCGTACGGCGGCGTCCTTTCCCTCCAACGGGTCAGTAGTCTACTATTTTCGTTTGTAAGTTTTTCCTGTTGAAACTAATAATAAAATGAATCATTCGATGCAAATTGCATTTGCTCGAGTGTGCGTGTGTCGAAGGCGGTGGAGAATCCAGCAGCAGGTAACTTCAAGCAACTGCTTCAAACTACCACAGCGACCATTTCTTACAACGCTCCCCCCATTTGTCTTATTGTCGCATGCGAATCAATGCGGTGTTTGCATATATTTCGGTAAAGGTTATAACAGATAAAGTGATACCGTCGTGGTTCGACAAAATTTGCTTCGCAAAAAAGAAAGCGCTGTCATCTTTTGATTCGTTGCTTTCGTGTCAAACGAGTTAATCCCATTTTTATGCCGAAACGGCTTATTTGGAATTGTGGTTTGTCGCCGCTAGGTGGCACCGGTACCCTTATTTCAAACACAAAACTCCCGACTAGAGTTGTTTTCGAAAGCAACGAGGTGGCATGTGTAACAGTAGTTTAAAATTCGACTAGCAAAAACATCGAATGACTTCCAAGATGATACTAGGCTGCAAATTCATTCGTGGAGTAACGCAGGTACCCGACTCAGATCATCGATCGAAAATCCTGACCACACCACTGATTCTAGCGTTCTACTTTTTGACAGACCCTTGGTCTAAGACGGTCGGTCAGAGTCTGCCACCCGGTGCAAGGCATCGAACTGACGTCAGGGATTCCGAATTGCGTGAAACTAAGAACTGTTACGTGCTGTTGCTGTTTCTAAAGGCGTTAACAGTTTTTCGTTTCGAAAGGAGTTTGTTGGTGTTGAAAGTCCGATAATTTTATTTCCTGTGGGACTTTTCAAGTTTTCCAACCGATCTGTCTTCCTGAATCAATCACGAATAAATTGTTCCAAGTGCGTTGCAGCCACAATGCTGCGTCGCCCTGAGCCACCTGAAGAGAGAGTCGGGCCTGCGACCCTCCGCGTAAGAGCCACAATAGACTTTTCCCTACTCGATCAGGTAGACTCTACTACTGCTGCTACGAATTCAACGTTATATGTGGCGAATCGCCACGCCTTTTGGCAGGAAAGAAAGTCCACCCAAGGTAATTTAGTGAAGGCCTTCACAGTTACTCTGGGCAAACATCGGTCAAACGCGAGCTATCTGTGAAATACCTGGCCGTTTTCATTCATGAAAACCTGAATTGATCATCGCATCTTAGGCGTACTGAAGCAAACTTAGTTTTTGTATGTAATGTGAATTTCGAAACAATAGTATTTTAAGTAACAACAAACTCAACTAATGTTTTTTCAAACAGTCGCTTAGGTCATTTTGTTACAGCCAGGGTCACAACCAGCTGATATTTTCGTGGGGGAGCAAAGTGATTGCAACTTGTTGTTTGACAGAACAACTAAAAATGTTTTGGCCTTTTTATTGGTTACGGCTTTGGAATCTGCAACCACTCCACAGTTGATGCAAAGCAATATTTTACGCAATATGAAAATCTGTAATTTCGATTCACGTGTGAACCCCATTTACCAAACAAAGTATCGAAAGCTACAGGATTTATATAAATTTGAACTAAACAAACAGATTTTATGATGAGCTACTTTCCCACATTTATAATTTTTATGTTAGAAGTGGCATTTAATGACAAACGTTCATTTGCAAGTCTCATATAAGTAACCTCTTTTCCAAACCTACTTGGGAGTATCGGCTAGATAACCTAACGGATTTTTTTCAGTTTCCAGGCACAAGCTTGGGAATACTTTTGTTATGTACAGAAAATATTCGATTCTAATGTTTTGAACCCGGTTGTTTTTTTGCAGAAAACAATACAACACTGTAAGGACAAGAAAAATCATTGGTTTCTGTTTCACCGTTAGGTGGCAATATTGCACAGTCTCACGGCAATGTTTCCGGCACAGGTGTGGGGACGTCGCAAAACCTTTGAAGAGCCATGTGATAGTTTCCGAAAGTGGAACTCAGCATCTTTGTATTCATGTTGATGCCCGCTTCTTTTATTGGGAAGGTCCCGGGCCAGCAAACCTAGGAAGAGGACTTCATCACTTCATAGGCATCGAAAATGGAACTAGAGATTAGAAAAAGGTCATTGCCTTTACACACCAGAACTGCCAAGAAACTTCTACAAATTCATGTCGTCTATTATTTTGGTCTTCGATGAAATAGTGAGGCTAAAGTTTGGAGATGCGCCCCCCAACAGGAACGATTCCACTAGTTGTGACACTATTCTTCCAAGTTAAGCCCTTGAGCCGTGAAATGTTTGGTCCATGTTGATAATATAGCCGATGTTTCAAATGAGATACCATGGCATCACTACATTGCAAGGAAAATCCTAAATTGGCATATTCACCAATTTTGGGCTTATTGACGTGTTTAGCTCAGACTCATGATGTACATCATAGGGGTTAGCAAAAGAAAAAAAGCACACGAAAATGTGTAATCACGCACATCATGGAGGAGGTGTTACTTGGCAGACCCAGAGGCAGGCAATAATTTAAAGAAGTGTGGAGAACGTCCGGCCCGCGTGAGCATTTAATATGGCCCGCATCAGAATTGTCGTTACCCAAGATAGAATACAAGATCGCGTCAAAACGAATTTCCCTTATAAGCAAACACTTGGACTGTTAGCCAAGGAAATATCCCGCGTTCCTTCTCAACGTTTTTCTCCTTATTTTCCTCAGAAAGACAAGGGTAAAAATAAGTAGAATTAGTTGTTTTTGTGGACGATCAACGATATTACACAATATATATGGCCTGTGCTACTGAATAGGTTCCCTACCCCTGCTGTAGAGCAACGAAGACTATAATTGCTCCAACAGCATCCACTGCATTCACTCTCTCTGCCCTGTGCAATACCGTTGAACCGATCAGATTCAAAACGGTGACCGTTTGGAGAAACCAATGTAACTGTATAATAGTGATAATACCACACAGATTACTAACCTGGTCATCGAACAAAGTTTTTTTCAGCGAGACAGTAACAAGTGCTTTCAGAATGATGGTGTTTCATTGAAGCTGAAGATTTACGTGCAAAAGAAAATGTTTTGCATTACTTCCAATTACTGCCAAACTTTGTCTACTTTTTCTAAATATTCATCTTGGAAACGACAAGGTGCTTGATCGTTGATCTCTTCGTTGAAATGAGTGTAATTCTCAGAAATAGTATCATAAAACGCAGTAGGCGTCTTTATGGACAAAGAAGAAGGCTGTGTATTGAATAAGCATTCGTTCTTTTCATTTTTGTACCTGACAGGGAAGAAAGATTTGCAGTTCCACTAGGCCCGTAACCAGGTTTTGAGGTTTTGGGGAGCAAACTACGTTTTAGGCGGACAAGACTTGTCTTTATTATATGTTTGAAACAAATTTTTGTGGACACAACAAATTTTGGCCGGGCACAAAAAATTAGGGCCACTGCCCCAAAACTCCCCTGTGGCTACGGGCCTGGGTGCCACACTTGAAAGGTGTTGTTTTCAGATAGCCTACAGGGGCGACACTGGGGAAGAATCGGGGAATCCGGCCCCCATCACAGGCGGATCCAGGAGGGGTCGATTGGGGAGATAATTCCGGGTTAAAACTAACGAAAGTAACTTTATTCACCATAAATTTACACAATTCAGAAAACATTTGTGACATAAGGCCATTTTTGCGTCAATTGTTTTGTCATAGCAGTGTTGTGAAGTACATTTCATCCCTTTTATAGAAGCAAAGCTGTTATGAGACTTGGCTATCATATATTATTGAAATCGCTTTCCCCCTAACCTTACTGGCTGGATCCGCCCCGAGCCGTGATTTACGGTTGGTCTCCCCAACTGGAAATGGCGATGACTAATTTTCTGTAGTTGTTCCACGTTTTATCGCTTTTCCCCCTAACCCAGCGTTTCTTAACCTTTTTCTACCTCAGCATCCCTTTTGTTAACGCCTAAGCAGTCCAGTATCCCCTACCATTGGCTAACACCTGGTTACTATAAGGATAAAGACAAACGTATTCCTTTTACCTTTTACCGCTACATATGTGACCTTCCCAGCACCACCTGAAATTGATTTCAGCACCCCAGGTTAAGAATCCCTGCCCTAACCAATACAGCCTGACCAAGCACATGTTCAGATGCAAGCCTACACTGCGTGCAACAGGTAAGCTCCTTCCTCCGCAGTCCCGTAACCAACTTGGGACACCAGGGGGGGGAGTTTCTGCAAGGGGCCCAAATTTTTTAAATCATATCCAATAGTTTTCAACTATGTCCAACATAATTTTTCAGGGGGGAGAACGATTTTTCACGGGGAGCTTCGCCCCCTGCGCCCCCTAGGTACGGGCCTATTCCTCAGCCTTGAAGTGTAGATCAAAGTGGGGAATCAAATCATCACCGTTCTT
>JGI24022J15233_10006294_pt1 | contig 12827 bp, 5 predicted proteins | sample Ectturendosymbi2_FD_15233 | JGI IMG/M metagenome (IMG submission 15233)
CCACCGATTGTTTCCAAACAATTCCGTTTGTTTCTGCGATCGCAAACGTCGCCAGGACCCAGTAATAGGGTGGCTTCGCGACTTTCATTTGGCGACTGGTGATTGTTGTGACAGTTACAAGTGCCCGACATCAGACGCACCGTCGTCAAAGCTGAAGAAAGGCTCAGCCAAGCCAGGAGCAAATATTAACAACCACCACGCATGCTATGAGTTGCTCCGCATACGATGTCTGGGCTGATGAAGCACACGAGGAATCATGCAAGGGTTTATGTGATGTCTCACCCCTGTGGAACGAACACCTGAACCAACTTTAAGGTGCTATTAAAACTGCTGCTGCTTAATTCAAGACGTTCACAGATTCAACGCGCCAAGTGTCGCGAGACGAGCAAAGGAAAACGTATTAGATGACGTACTCGTTCGTCTCGGCTTTCTTCGTTCCATTTCGGATTGAGGTGAGCGACTCGGGAGCTCAAGGTCGTGGTTATCTTGTAGCGCTTTTCTCCGTCGAACTGGTCGATGCCGTTGTCGATCGCATCGATCTCTTCGACGAAGCTTTCGTACATCTGCAGGAGTCAAATACACGTAGCAACTTCACAGGAAAACAAAATAAAACTATAATTGTGGAAAGGACGTGAATCGTTGCGAACCGAGAAACGACAAACAGTATCATAGAAATTCACAGCATAGTACGATAAACGCGCCATGTTTATTCACTTTATTTCGTTCGACGGCCAATGAAGGCCCGAAGGTGCCATCAGGCCCAACCTTCACAGGTTGTGAGCGGGCGCATGCCAAGACGCAAACCGAAGTGAAACGTTTCCTGTTAACAGACAAAATAAAAGTATGTTTCTGTTACAAGAGAGAAACAAAAAAAAGGAAAAATAAATGAATCGTAGCCGGTAAGAGAGCACATGGTTAAGTTAAATCATGCTGGTATAATTCAAATACACACAGGGAAGGACCACGAGCAGGTTAGGGCGACCGAGCAAAAACAAATTGATCGGCTCTGTTGTAACAAATGTTTGAAACAGAACAAGAGAAAAACGTCTTCTTGGTCAAGTTTCTGCAAATATCGGATATCAGGCGATGGCGAGCCTCGTGACTAAAGTGATATTAAAAAAAGATACGTTTTACAAGTTCCACCACACGAACGCACAGTTGTAATTACAGTACAATCGAAGTTGAGATGGTTGTGACACAGGTGGAAAAAGTTACAAATCAAACGGAACTGCCTGAGACTGAAGGTTTCAAGTGAGGTTATTTGGGAGAGTTCTACGGCTTGGAAGCTTTTTGAAAAAACGAGTTGTGAAACAATTGTGCGCCGCGTTCTTTATTGGTAGCCTATAAAGGTGCTTCCTGGTAGTTTACGTGCTCACACGAACCACCAGTCTGTGCATATCGCATCCATAAGTGGTGTTGTGTAATGCACCTGAGGAAACAATGACAGCGTCTGGAACCACCTGCTTTGTCTACATTTTCATGCATTACAGGGAGATTCTTCGTTAAATTTTGCCTCATACAGCAGAAGCAACCTGTGGCGAAACATGCTTAAATACACGTAATTTGCATAACTCTTCATTGCGGTTTCTTGCATTTGCTGAGTTCAGAACAACTTAAGTGGAATAGTCGCAACTTCAACGCTGGAAGACTTGCACATGAATTTAAAGTTAATTAAGAACTTTGAATTCATTGGATCGCTAATGCAAATTGCCAGAGTAGCCGGCAGGTCCCATACTTCTTGTCACAAACATATGTTGCCATCCTCTTCCACGCACAAGATCAAGAATAGGCCGTTAGTCAGGTGTGTGAGCGAAGTGTCACACAAACGCAAGTTCAAAGATTCGATCTTGAAACGGATGAAAGTTGCACAGCTTGAGTCAACATCGATAAGAAAAACAGGTTGAAGCAGAGCTCGGGGAACTGGCTCCTCGTGTATAACGGAAAACCACCCATCACGTGCAGAACCAATTTCCACATTGATCTGACTTAAGTCTCTAGAATCAGCATTGGAGTAACTGCTGCTGTTGNAACCTCTCGGCTGGCGCGACGTTGAACGCGCTATTCACCACAAACGGGATGTGCGCGAAGAATGCATCTATAGCTGTTCTGACCAGGAAATTTTTTGTTGTTGAACCAAAATCCGGAGTTTTATTATAAGATTCTATTTGCATAAGAGCAGAAGATGCCTGCTCAATGCGCGAAAGTGTCTGTTACTTATACGTAACTGGGGAAGGATTTCACGCACTTTTCACGAGTTGGTATCGCAAGACGGATATTTTTCAAGTTATTTTTATGTGGTACAAAAAGGTTAATAGGTGACTGTTTGTAACTGCAAGTAATTGTTGGTAATAGCGAATGGTTTTCCTGCGAGTTTTTGGGAAGACAGCATTAGCTTCGGTTTTGCGGTTCTCGACCACGAACGATATAATGCTTTAACATGCCGCACAGCTATAGAGCAAGGCTCCTTGAAGACGCTTACTTTGTCGTATATAACACTTGAAGCGTGGTGGTTGTCCTTGCCCAAGAGAATTTTTATCACTTCTTCACCGAAATGGCAATAAATAAGGCCAGCGCTGCTTAACTTGGTCGTCCAAATCTTTCCCGGTCGAATGCTGTTCATTGTCTCCTGGAACGATCTGCGCGAAAAATGATTTGCGTCAGTAATCACTATTGCCAAGAAGAAAACCTATNAACGAATCAAACACTGCTCAGAAGATCTACACTTTATCGATCAACTGACGTCACGGAGCATAGAGGCATTCGAAAGAATACGCACCAATAAGTGAACTGTCAGCTTCAAAACACTTGACCTAAAATGCAGGGCGCAGTTTTTACCTCGAAATTTTTCAGGGCTCTTCAGAAACGTATCACTGCGGCAACGATTTGCATGAACGTCAGTTTCGTGCATAAATTCGCAATTTAAATTAAATTAAAAGAGACTTGGAACTTTCCTTGCAACTTCGTTTTTTTTGTTGGCAAGAGACGGAGCCTTTTAGTGCGACCAAATGTAGAAACCAGTACAGGAGTCAAAGCACTTGTTTGATGAGATGGTTACCGGCAATGGATATTCTTTAGGTATTGAAACACATGTAAAAAAGGCCGTGATCGAATGCCCCGCCATTGTTATCTAACAATAATAAAATTCGATGAAGATTTGATCAGATCTAACAGCAGATACTGCTACCAGACGCCACCAAATTAAAGCATGTGAAATCCCATCTGAATATAAAACTGTTTCTGCAGATCATGCACTTTGATATATGACATTGTTATCCGTGAACATGTAGTGGCCATTAACCCAGATGATACTCCAACGCTGAATAATGTGAAATATATTGTTTCACATCAGCATGCAGCCTATCCACACACCATAATCCTGATGACCAATGATGAAATATATGCCTACCTACTCTACAGTCGAGACTAAGAGCATACAAAATATTGGTACACCTTTAAACTGTGATACCATACCTGAAGTTTCAGTCTAACCTATGTACAGTGTTTAAAGCGTTTTGAGAGAGTGAAACGGTATCTCAAATTCTTCCAAAGGTCTCTCAAAATAAGTACACCTCAGTTCATAAGCAACACCAAAATATTTACTAAAACCTTGCTTTATGACCATTTTGGTTTTCACATGATATATAGTTGCAGTGTCTCAAAAATGTTTTAACAGTCACCAAGGTCAAACATTGTTTCATTTTTTGCCATGGCCAAGTCAATGCTATGGGCCAGCTGAACTTGTTCACTGAACCAACATACCTTTGATGGTGGTCAAATCTTTCTTTCTTGGGGTCATAAACACCTCCAACATCCACAACAATATCACAGGTGTCTAAAACAGTTTGATCTCTTGTTCGAACAATTTCAGCATTCTGGGAAATAACAAAAGGATCTAAAAACACCTTTTACTTAAACAAAGAACGATTGTAGCAAACGCAAAAAAATTCATAACAAAACGTTGATCATGCTTGAATATTACACAAAAGAACCTTAAGTTTAATACAGTATAATGTGCATATCATATTTTCAAGCCAAACATTACATGAGCAGTCTTAGCAACCAATGAAAACGAATGTACATGACATGCAGGGCAAAAAAGACACAGCTCCGGCTCCAGAGCTGTTCTGTTCATGAACGTAGCTCTGGCTCCAGCTCCTGGTTCTCATGACTGCGGCTCCAGCTCCGGAGCTCTCTTTTTTCATGGCTCCGGCTTCTGTTCGTTTTCACACATTAATCTTTTCAATTGTCTTGGTGTGCCTCAAGTTGAATGGAAAATGAATTATATCAAGTACACAAAACTACGAGAATATACCAAACCTTTTTTAGTAATTTAATATGGTAATTTTTTACAAGCAGCGCTCTTACCTTGAGGAAATCAGTGAAAAAACAACAATCACAGGTTTAGACGATTCAGAGAACAGTTACTAGCAGAAATGTAACTCAAGATTACTGTAATACCAACAATTTCTGGAAAGGTAGTTGCTGAATTTGTCGTCAATGCCTGAGGACGTTTTGTTANTTCTTACGACCAGAATAAAAAATGGCTGTTTGGAAAACTACATTTGTGCCCAGCATTTAAACCAGGNATGTGGAAGCAGCTATTTCATCAACCGCTTCCGCTTCCACCAACAAAAAAANGAGAAAACGACCGTTGACCTCAGCAGACTCGGCCTTCTATGAAGAACGCCATGGATGCTAGATAAAGGTCGGCTCCTGTGATCATAGTGGGACCCTTGAACCGCCCAGATTTTTTGAAAACTACACAGGTTTAGCACCACTTATCAATACTAGATATTCCTCATGCTTATTTATTTTTTCCCTGTTAACGGGATTTCCGGCATCTTTTATTTGGTTAATTTCGTGCAATATAATATGCATTTTAGCAGGAGAAGAAAAGCATCGACTGGCCAGGTTTAAGTGAGGACATGATGTTGATTCAAAATGGCTTAGAAGTGACCCATCAGCCGCAACATGTGGAGTTCAGTGAACAGTAGCTCAATGGTCACGCCTAACTTATTAGATATACAGACGCTTGAGAAAAAGCATGATTACTACACTTCGTAATTCTATTATTTATTTCGTAGTATTTTTTGTGAAAGGACTTAAGCTATTGGCATGAATGCCGCAGATAAAGCTGCGTCAATTTCAAGAGGGTGGTTTCCAACCTTAGATCCAATATGTGACTTGCCTGCTTCAACTCTTTCCACAGATTTAGCCTATTCCATCCAACATTTTGGCTGGTTTTGAAAAAACGATAATATTGCTGTTTGATTAACATATACAGTTTTTTCAGACAACGTTTGTCCGTCACATTTCATGGCGGACCATCCCAAACTTTTGCAGGAAAGGAATTTGATCAGGATGCTGAATAATTTTTTTACGCATATTCTGAAAATGTAGCATCCTCCAGCTATAACATAACTCTTCAAGAAATACAAACATATGCCAGAAGTCAGGGTATCACAAAAATACGAACCAGGAAGAAGCACAAGTCTTTCCATTACCACTGACCCACCCTATTAAAGCAAAAGCTAGCAAAAAATATTTATGTTCATGGAAAAGTTACAGATATACAGTAAGTAAACATTCTGAAGCAGTAGCACACTGCACAGCCAATAATTTTGTTTGGACAGTCAATGACATCGTCAGTCACTGACGGCATCTTGGGTCTAAGCGTTCCATCCTTTAGTTTGCAACAGTTGAAAATTGATAGAAAACCGCTAGTAATCTTAGCAAGTTTGTTTTGCAGGCCCATGACTTTTTCGACCTCAATCTGACTGCGATACTGTTTTGAAGCCTTGTCAGAACCAGACCTAGGGCCCTTGAACTTATAACAGTGCAGCACAGCAGTCGGTAAATCATCTCATGAAGACAGCGATGCTATAGCAGGCCTGTAACCAGCTTGGGATACCAGGATGAGGCAAAGATTTTTCTGTGGGCGGGGACCAATTAGACGTACAATAGTTTTACACTATATGTTGAACACTTTTTTCCATGGAAGGCAAAAAAGTTTTCAAGACTTGTGGCCGCCATAGTTACGGTCCTGTTCAGTAGAACCAAAAAAAGAGCTGTGTGCTTTTGCAATCAGTTGCAAAAATAAAAGTTTTTTATATATTGGGTAGGTGCTGAAAATAAGTATGAATATAGCTATCTAGAGGAAAGGTTTCTTCAAAAGCATCTAAGCAGTGTTGAAAGTAGTTTTATTGAGCCGAATAAAAAAGATATTCATGCGGAGCCGTATCTCCCTCTTGTCAAATCAAGTTCAACCAAAAGAGGTTCTGCATTAAAAAGTTTGCTGTTAACATTCACTGGATTATATTCATGATTTATTTTCTTCAGATGTATGAAAACATCCTTTATTGTAGTATTGTTCAATTTTCAGGATTGATCTTTGAAATAACATTTCGTTTTGATTCATCTTCAAATATTTAAACCGAAGATCTACTTTAACATAAATTGGTAATAGCCACTGATAATAAATGCTTTAATGTGTTTCAGTTAGCTGCTTGAAATTTTGTTAGTTCGATTTTTAATTTAAGGAATGGTGCATATAAACCGTGCAGCAATGGACCAACAGTTTCATACAGTTTTAAGCATGGTTCATTGGTCCGTCAAGCCAGTTCATGGGTCCTGACGCATGGGGACCCTTGATCCACTTGGATGACGAATGAAATAATACATGTAACTTCTAAGGTTGCAGGCATTTTGCTCTGTAAATTCCCACAAAGCATGCCACAGCCCTAAGACACTTACTGGAAAAATTTGAGCAAAATATATTGCACCGTGTTGCAGCTACGCTCGATATCATAAAAAGTGGCTCGTAGGTGCCGACTTTCCCCTATGCTTTTTCTCGTTCTCTCATGCTACTGACATCGCACGTTCATTCAGACTTATAGTCCAACTTCACCATTTAATCCACATCAGGAAATGGACAAAAATTTTTCGCCAAGTTACTCTTCAACTCAAATAATCTATGTGGAAACGGAAGAATTTTCGCGCTTTCACTTCCATAGAAAAAGGACCGCTTCCACCACTTCCACATCCCTGATTTAAATACAGACCAGTCCCAACTGACCACGTGTTTTGCCTGTTGTAGTCTTGGCGATTCCAGCTAACAGTGCTGCCCAGGGAAACCATGCAAAGAGCACAAAACACACAGTCGATTACCCCTCTTGTGTGTTCTTTCTAACATGCACACATTTGCATTAACACAAATGCGAAGATGTTTAAAAGCCCTTTGTTCAAAGAAATACAGTAGCCCCCACTTACTGTATTAAGCCCACCTCAGGAGCAGATGATTTTGGGCTTATTAACTTTGGGACAAAATTTCGCCGCTCTCATGCACATGAGTATGGCCGACTGTACTATCGCTAAAAGTTGGGTAATCTATCAACATGATGTAAAACAGTTACATGTAACGAGCAATTTTCTTTGTCAATTAGGGTAAAACAATATTCATTTTGTCTGCACATCTATTCACCATTTTGAAAATAAATTCTTTAGTGCACTAGTTGTCTTGGCTATTGATTATGGCACAAATAAACGATCTGTGATGAAACAATTGAACTAAAACTATGTCAGCAGCGCAACAAAGTGTGAAACTATCGAAAGCAGAACAAAGAAGTGTGAGTTGCAACGCTTTTTCGATTGGGCTTATTAAGCAGGGTTTTGGGCTTATAAAGCAAGTTTTTTTGTTACAGGAATAAATGGAGTACCGTATTTTTCGGACCATAAGGCGCACTTAAAATCCTTTAATTTCTCAAAAATCGAAAGTGTGCCTTATAATGCGGTGCGCCTAATGTATGAATCTGGTTGTGCTTCCTCATCTTGAACCAATTTTATGTGGTAAACGGTGCTATTTATTTAACTGCTAGTTACGATTTTTTTGTAAACAGACCATTGTGTTGCGTAATAAACCAACAACAATTGCGATGAGCAACGTCCGAGAGTACCGAGCACAGATCGTACTCTGTGGCTCTTTAGACTACACTGCCGCACACTGAATCAAACATGCACACAACTTTTATTTTATTATATTCGTGTCTAGTGAATTAGGCATATGTGGCAGATACAACTCCCTCGTATGTAATGACAGATTAAACTCCCAGTGACGACTCATTCACTCGGGCGACTTCGGCACTTATTGTGAAAGAGTTGAATGCAGTTTGACTTATCTAAATTTTGCTTCATTTAATGCGCCTTATGTATGAAAAAAAACAGCTAGCATTCAATTTTTGATACTGCGCCTCATAATCCGGTGCGCCTTATGGTCCCAAAAATACGGTAATTCCAGACCAGATAATTNTGGGCTTCATAAGTGTGGACTACTATAGTATGACTTCTAGGAAGAAATTCATCTTTGACTTTTTTAAAACAGCTGAAAACTTGTGATTTCTTANCATTTGTACTCATAATAAGCAGTGGTGCATCACAAAGTACAGCACAATTTAACCTACAAAGCTTAAGAGAAAATAAGTCTGGTTACTGTGCTGAAAACAGAATTTTTTCCACAAATGAAAACTTCACACATTTGTTTACATTGCCTTTTCACACACCCCTGATAATGTACTATACTGCTATGCAAAGCAATGCTGCTAGTTCGCTAGCAGATAGTTATAATTTTCATGTTATGCTATTGCTTGTAAACGTAATGCTTCCTTATGAATTTTGCCAGTAATCTAGTAAACCTTGCTAGTAAGCCTAACGGTTTATAATAAAAACTTCTGCTTTGCAGTGGCGTGCCGTGCATTTCACGCTTAAATCTGCACTGGTATCATATCGTGAACGTACATCCTGCTAACAGCATAGTTACACTGCTTCCAAAGCTATGGATATATATTGTGTACCTACTCATTATAGCGCAGTTCTTTTTAGATCGCTACACTACTACAGACCCAGTTTGATCATTCTGAATATCAAAAGTAAGAAGTTGTGGAAGTGACCTTTTTCTTACTTCTACAACAGTAGTTCTCAACCATTTCACTTAAGGGAGCCACATCCAGACCTACGATTTTGTTAGAGAACCACACTAAAAAATTTTACCATAAGTCAATAGACACGTTTTGTTTTATTGCACCAACAAAGTCTGTTACACAAAATATTAGAGGTGTTACTGAAAGACTGCTAATAGCCGCACAAAGGATGCTTGGGAGCTGCATGTGGCTCTTAGAACAGTGTGTGAGAACCACTGTTCAACAAGTAACACCACACCTGCCAGCTACGATGTCACAGCCTTAGCGATGATTAAACCAAAGAACCATCATAGGCTTGCAGATCCATTGTTGCAGTCTGGTGTCGTAATTTATAACAGTTGCGCTTAGTGTGCTAGAAAGAGCACTATTTTAGGTAAAGTGAGTCTATATGGCAAAACTGTTAGTGTCTAAGAAGGGACCCAGAGCTACCTCTCAAATGGCCATAATTCCAGCTCCAGTCCTAAATTTTAAACTGAGTTCTGGCTCCAGGCAAAATGCCCAGCTCCAGCGCTCTGCAGTCCTGATGACAAGGTCCCTTGACAGTGGTTCCTAACTACTTCAAATTCATTATTTTGTTTCCTTAGATGTGACCTACAGAGTAAAGATCAGTATCTATTCCCTGCTCTGTTTCAACTGACTATAGTCAATGGAATTTATAAGTTTATGTACTGCACCATGTCAACACCAAGAGAAATGAACAGAAAAGAACTTACTATTTATTAGCTGCTAAAAAAGTTGCCAAAAATGTTCAGAGTGTTTTTTTTGTAATGAGAAGAGCTTTTCCTTAAATTCCTTTAAAATAACAACTGTTCAATGCTGATGAGTTATTTTCAAAGTATTCTGCAGAATAAATATCAGATAACAACCAAAATATGAGTGAATCATAATGGACCTTAGCAAGTAAATGCATATAAATCACTTAGGTATGATGTCACAGTTAGTCTCTTGCTTATGGGCTTGTTTCTTTACAGAGCTTTGAGAATATTTCATCTTCAACAATGTAAGCATTTGCAAGTTGAACTTCTGATGTTTCACAGTATTTAATTATTAAGTTGGGAATTCACTTGCATCTTGTGGTGTTGTGAACATTTCTCAGATTTGTCTCACATTCATTGCTCTTGGAACACTGGCAAATAATATTTCCACACTGAGAACTCTGGAACTATTAACTTGGTTATCAAAAATGAAGCAGTATCCATCTTCTTAATGCAACTGTTATATTTTTCATTCAAAAGTAAGGAAACATTGCAATAAGAAGCAGCTGGTAAAGCGTTAACCACAAAATTATTTAAGTTGATGACAAAAAAACTTTTGTTTCAAATTTAAAATCAATAGGCAGGGTCAAAATTATAAACTGCAGGCAAACTATTAGGATGTTTATCATGCAATACACAAAAAAACACTTTTTTACCTTTCACATAAATGAGTTTTAATCCACAACATTCACATGCCATTGGTGACTGTAAATTATTTTAAATCATACCATTTAAATCATGCTTCAGATGTTTCTCAAACTCATTTTCAAGTTTGGTTTGTCCCAGAAAATCAAAATCTAATTAATACCTTCATACGACAATATCCTATGTTGTATCTAAACATCATCTAGAACATTTTCTAAACCAACTAGCTGCTACTCTTGCACACCTCAAACAAATTCATCATCTTACCTCATATTTTGGAAGTAACCGAAGCATATAACAAGCAAGAATCTCATCACAATGAAAAGTCCCACTGTGTGTACCGATCTTTTTTGGATTTTCATCAAAACGACCCATCTTTGCAGGTGAAGACATCACAAGATTGAAAACTTAATACAACAAACGTTTTGCCTATACTCTAATGAATTCTAACCTGCACAAAATATCAGATAACACATCTCCGCACACTTTGAAGGTACATGTCTGGTAATAAGCCATACGAGCATAACAATCATCGAAACAACACAAATAAGCTTTGTTTTTTNCAAGAATCAAAACCATTTTTGTAGCAAACATACTGATAAACTTAATAAGCATTTGATTGGAGAGTTTTTAAACATTAATTCCTGTGTGGCGAGTTGGGGTCTCAAGATTTGGTCTCAGTAGGCTGCANAGGTTCATTTTTGTNAGTCTTAATGTCTGCACATCTTGGTCTTTAACCTACTGTCTCAAGACTTTAAATGCACTATTGATACAGTTTGTTATAGCTTCTGTAATTCAAATTAATTTGTTTATTGTCTTTTTTGAAAAAGGAAACCCAGAAAAGGTCCCAAAAATGCAACCAATTCAACAAAATTAGGCCACAGTATGAAGGTGATGGTTACCGTACATACATTTATTTGGAAATTCAAAATGAATTTCGACAAAGACAATAAAATGTCAAGTAACAAGTCCTGGTCTCAGACCTTTAGATCTTGGTTTCAACTTATATTCACAAAGTCTTAGTCTCTAATTGTTAGGCAGTGCCTACTCTAGCCAAACAGCACTGTACTGTATGTTTAGCTTGTAAGCTGGGTTTTTCTTCACTAAGATATTTCAGTCATATTTTGCTAGGACATTTTGGTCACTGAAAATTTCAGTCATTTGTTTCACAGTTGTACTAAAACTCACCGTAACAATGTTTTTAGACATTCTGACCAAAATTAGTTTCAGTCATTTCATAATCATTTCAGTTTATGACTGAAAAAACAGCTTGTGGGGCTAATCCCACAGCACTTTGTTTTACTCCAGCACTTTGGGACTACAATTTTTGAGATGGCGATTTGGGTTTTTGGTTGAAAATGTTTTGTGTTGGTTGTTTTTGAATTTCATAATTTATTACTAAAATGTCAACAGCAATGCCTTTTTTCAAAATGAACTACAATCAGGTTACGTAGGAGGTTTAGGTATGCCTGATTACAATGAACTACTGTGGCCAAGTAATTAAGTTGACCAGCCGAGTAAATTGGTTTACCTCCTGACATTAATGACCAACGCTGTAACACAAGATGTTGTAAAAAACACTTGGTATTCATGGTGACAAAGACATAACTTGCAGTGATTTAGTCACACTTTAAAATTAGGAAGTGTCCATTTTGCCATCAACAGCAAGAGCTCTGCTGGGACTAATTCTCCATTTCAAAGCTTATCCACCTTCGTCCACATATAATGTTGAGTTCGTGACGTAAGCAGCACAGTGCACACAACTTGCTTTGTGTCAATGCCTGCTGTGATTGGTCACCGGTAAGGTTGCCAGATGCTTGACACAAAATATGGCAAGTGTTTGTCTAATTTATGATAAACTTTTGGCAAAAATTTATGAAAATGGCTAAATTTTTGGCAATATTAATTTTTCATTAGAAAATAGCAACTTTTTGGCAATATAAACTTAATAGTTTTTGCAGTTCATATTTTGTCCATACTTTTAAAATTTTAAGCTTGACATTAAGAAAAAGTCTCTTTTATGGGAATCAAAATGCGTGCTCAGCAGGTGATATATATCCTCTGTTTAGTTTAGATCAAGGAAGTGTCTATTTTACTGCCGATTCTCTGGCGGCAACAGGTCGGCTGGAGCTATTGTGCCGCCAGTCTGACGCAATTCGAATGAAAAGGTCAGTTTGTCATGGAATCAGTGTGCTGCTCATAGTGTAGTGGTTATGCTTCATGTCTAGTATGCCATTGGTTTTTGGTTCGAATCTCACCTTAGTGACTTTTCTTTTTTTGCTTTTTTAAAAACTTTTCCATTAGGTCAGCGGTTCTTAACTCCTTGGCGTCTGGGTGGTTTTGGCGATTTTCGCAAAAAAAACAGCAGTTTTCAGTTGCCTTACCAACGCCCTAGCTCCTCCGCTGATTGCGCTAGAGAGCTGTTCAACGGCTCAAACGGATCGGCCAGTCTAGT
>JGI24022J15233_10006302_pt1 | contig 12822 bp, 9 predicted proteins | sample Ectturendosymbi2_FD_15233 | JGI IMG/M metagenome (IMG submission 15233)
ANANGACGAACAAAACGCTTCTCAGGGAAAGAAAGAGGTGACGAATTAAGCAAATTGACGAATTAGACGAACAGAAATGTACACAAAAGATAGTGATTCTGCCGGGACCGACGAAAAAGTGACGAATTAGACGAGTTCTGTATTTTGGCAAGATTTTGTGCTTATTCCAATAATTCAAAAAGTTTGTAATTCACTGTCTATGGAAAGAGATACTTTCTCAGCAAAAATCAGACACTTTAATATATTACAGAATATATATTTCGCCTACGATATAAGCATCATTAGCTCTTTTAGAACTCTGCTAACTCAGTCTTAAAATATCCGTTCTCACTAAAACAAACATTTTCTCATAGGGAAAACACTGTAACCGTTGCCGCAACAATGGACATTTTTGTGTACGTCCATTTGCGTTGCATTGCCAACAACTGAAAAGGATAGGCAAAATGTCGACTTTGCCCACCCCTGGAAAAGTTTCTACGGACGCCCATGTCGGGCACCGTTTGTTTTGGTTTTGGTTGTAGTGGTTGCACGTTCCATGGTACCGGTTTTTATTTACTTTTTTCAAAAGTTTCTGAACTTTTGTAATCAGGTATGTGGTTTAGGTTTAATAAGTCTTAGGCTTAGATTTGCTAAGTTTCTACCAAGCGTAGTCCAGCCTACTGCACACTTGTCATGGATTAGTGTCATGTTACAGGCGATGGATGAACAAGTTTTCAAAAATGAAGGTCCACTGGTGGACCTATAACCACTGCCTGTTTGTTTTGTATTTAACCAGCGTTTGCATTCCGATACGGATGGATATCGGATACTAAATTTCAGAACATTTTTGATAAGGATTGGATATGGATATTCAAAAAATTTATCGGATGTGGATCAGGAGTTAAAAAATCAATATCCGCTCACCTCTGTGAGCTACACCATGCGTCGATTTGAGTTGATTGTGAGCAGCGCAACCGTGCAAAATTTTTTAATTTTGTTTTTGTAAGCTTCTGTCTCTTTGTGAAATAGCTGTCGTTGCGTGGTGTTGCAATTCACATTTCTTTCAATTAAATACGTCTCAAGATTGCTAAGTAAACAAAATAAATGGAAAGCTCACGTATTGCGCAGTAAGCTAACAGTCTGCTCAAATCAGAGTTGGCCACGGATCAGGAGTTCTGGAGTCAACTCCTGAAGAATTCTGCGTTTTTTCTCGGACCGAATCTGGAGTCAAAAATTTGTGAAAAAACGGACCTGGATCCGGAGTCACTTTTTATTTTTGGCAGTAGCAGGAGTCTGCGTGGTCTTTGTAAATCTCATTGCGTAAGTACAGATATTGCTGAGTTGCGGTCTCATCGATGGATGCCATAGTTTGAACAGGAGACAGATTCTCAAATTCGAAAAAAATCGTACCCCGATTCAAATCAGAAAATTCTGGAACAGTAGCGAGGACGGAGTCTCGGAGTCTGAAAATCAGGCTTTAGTCACCTCTGGCTCAAACCCAGCGTGCTTACTTTAGGAACTACTAAGTACGAAAGCCAAGCAACCGATTGAGTGAATTCAAGTTCAAGTAGACCGAACAACTCACTGATCTGCATGACGAACAACACAGTATGTTTTAAAATTGTCCACACACATATGCCGTGACAAAATCTTTTTATTTTTGTTATGCTGCAGTTTTAAGGTGTAACCAGACACATGACATGTGCCTTGATAGGCTAGTAATCTCCTGTACAGCGAACAGTGGCGTAGCGAGGCTAAGGGCCGCCCTTTCCACCCCTCAAATTTGCTTACAAAATTTTAAAATAAAGGGAGATCATGTTTCGTGCTTATCTAAAGATTTAAGGATCAATCAAGCTTCTTGATAATCACAATCAAACACTCACAAACTGAAAGAAGTCTTGTTTTTCACTGTCGATTATATGAGTTTTGCTTTTTCGGCTTGTCGCCACCTTTCTCAGCGTTTTTGCTTGCTTTACATATACATAGACGAACCCGACATGATTCGTCAAATTTGCTTCTCTGCTGGTTTTTAATCTCCGGTAAGCCCAACGCATGGCTTTTTAATGGCTTACTCATTCCATGGGGATCAAACGAAAAAATTAAGGGATGTGATGGCGGCATACCTACTTTGCAGATGTAAACATTTATGTGTGTTATTATTATGAATCGCAAATGGCCGACAGGCATATTTATGAAGAAGGACAGATAAGATGAAATCATGAAATATATGCGAAACTTGTGAAATAGGCAAGCAATATGTTTGATTAAATTTTTTACCCGTGACGTTTTCGATTGGTTCGCTTGTGGAAATTGAAAATCCTGTTTCCGCCAGCCAAGCATGATTTCAACAAACCCATATCATTGAACGCTTTGCGTCGCAGGCAGCAACAAACGCTGTGATCGTGAGAAAGGTATTAAAAATTTTTTATTGATCGCACTTGAAGACCGTTCATATCGTCATTTTCGGCTTCGCACAAATTACTTCACGCTTTTTCCATTTTCCTCAACTTTTAACAATGGGAGAGAACGGCCTCAAGAGTGGGTTTGGCCTAGGACTCGCATCAGCTGAATCCGGCCCTGTGCTTGTATTCTTCTATGTAACGTTGCTATGTTGAAACTCGTGAATTTCTTCTCACGAAAAAAATCATGAGAGTCTGTTAATCAGCAATACTACAAATTTAGTGCAACTGCCCAGCACAAGAATTGTGCTTCGAGTACCTTCGACGATGGCCCGGGCAGAGATTTGTTTAGGGTGTTGAAGAGATCGCCCATTCCTCGACCACACGCCCTTGTTCTTCGATGGACTTGTTCCGATGGGAAGGTGCAGGAAGCAACACGACGGGACTCCGACGAAGATTGCATCCACACTGGATGTGGAAAAAAGGTCTTCATGGTCTTCGTGGGAAAATATTTGCAGGCAAAAGTCGCACAAAAACTTGTCGGGCAAGTTTGTGGAAATTCGGACAAAAATCCTTCGCATCCCCAAAAATTTTCTTGCTCTTATACTTCTGCTTGAAGATGTGCAAGCTGTCCAGACCAAAAAACTATTTATGTTAAGTTATAGCTTGTTTTTTGTTTTTTTAACAACAAAATGCAAGGTAATAATCTGCATTGTTTTTAAAACTCTCATTTTCATTAAAAGCAAATGTTGTTTAAAGCCGAAAGGCCAATGTGTAACGGATAGTGAAATTTGTCCGCATGCCTTGAACCACTGAAAATAAGTTGGAACAGTAGGAAATCTAAATGCAATACACTGAAACGACACACCTTATTGCAAACACGTTGCAAAGGGTGTGGCACTTTAAAAAATTGTGAAATTTATCTGCACCAATCTCTTTGTAGTTAAAGACAGTAAATCGTAAGTAATTTTAATAAACTGTTATGCACTTGTCACATCACTGCTATCGATGACATACATCACGCAACATTTTCACCAACGGTCAAAACTGATTCTTTTGCTTCATTGCAAGAACTTGTGTGACTATGTTGGCCACATGACACAAGCCGACCTTACCTGACAAAATCTATTCTTGAGCAAACCAAGCTGTATAATACCTTCACACAGCACTTCTCCCAAAACTTTCACACATTTCACTTTATCTTAGCAAAAATGTTGTGGCAATTGTCCATCAAAATATTACAAAGCACAACGGCTTTTGCGTAACTTTTGGTCGATTATAAGTCTAACAAATTTATTTTGAGTAAAGCGTCATAGCAAACAGCTTAGGAATGAAAGTAGAGAAATATCTGTCGTAAGTGGCGTTTGCTTTTTCTCTCCCTGAAATGATATCATTTCCCCCACCTGAAAACGTGTCGCGCACAGCAATCGCTTCCTTAATTTCAATGCTTCCTTGTTACGCGTCTAAACCACTTTTACTAATTTCACTCAATTGATGTCTGAAATATTTAAAAATATTAAAAATTATTTTGAAAGAAACTGTGATAAAAGTTTTTGTGTCGAGGAATGGCAAAATATTAATTGTTGTTGAACGAGTCAAGCTTCTTGCGTACAATTGTTTTACCATATTTGTGGCTCACATACTTTTGCCTAGAAGTACACTATAGTTCAAAATTGCGAGAAGTGGCTTTCTCGCATGCACATAACCAAGTTTCATCTTCATGTTAGCATGTGTCTGTGACAGCTGTAGCTCTAAAGTTTTGCATTCAGTTTTCCGGAACCTGGAATCAGACACAAATCCGACAGCTAACGACTGGACTCGCTCTTAGTCTCGAGTCCTTCAGTGCTGTAGGACTCAGACTTGCACTCGATTTCACCGACCCCGGAGTCGGACTTGTTTTTAGTCGCAATTACCCAACACTGTGGTTAACTATATCTGAAAAAATTTCTAGACGAAAAATTTTCCAAGGGTTGTAAAACTATTTTTTAAAAACATTTGCCCAAATTTTTCAAGTTAAACTTTTACTGAGAACATCTTTAGCAAAAAATGAAGCAATTTTTTATAAAGCGTTGCACAAGCTAATTTTAACTTTTTGAAACACTTCATCAATTTTCAAGACATAAAAAAATTTGAATGTAAAATGAAATTGGCCATCATAAGTCACCAAAGAACACAATGTTAGATATGTTGCAGTCTGCACTGTCTGAAAGGGACCACGTGTCTGAAACACAATGTTACTATTATTATTAATTGTGCAGCCTGGAAACATCCTTTAATAGACTCTAGACCAGCTATGTTCAACCCAAATAGTTTACTGAGCCAAAACATTTGTCACTATTTCAACCAGGGCCGCACATTGAATGGCTTGCTTTTTTTAGGAAACTGAATTTAGCTTAAACTAATGTACTGAAAGCGTTCGAATCCTAACTGCAATGGTACAGACGTGATAAAATAGCACTGAGAACCACCTGTATCGAAAATGTCAAACTCAAGATTATCAAAAAGGAGAGGTTGTCAGTATGTAGGATACTTTTACTACAGCGAAAACCTAAACTGGGCCGCACGAAACCTTCAACTGGGCAGCATGCGACCCGCATGCCGCGGGTTGAACATAGCTGCTCTAAACCCATAACGTGAAGTCTCTTATAGGAACTTATTAGAATCCCATCCTTAGAAATATAACTTCATATATATGCACAAATGTCCGTGTTTTTTCGGAATAACAATCGTTGGAATATTGTTTTATGTTTTGTAGGTTTTCAACATGCTTTTTAAAAGGACATAGAGAAACCAAGTAAGCCTTATGGAAGTTGGTCTTTCCAATAATTCTGCAACAAAGGCTGAAGCAAACTGATAAAACCGGTTATACACTGGAACATTTTTATGTTCAACTGCAGTACAACCACGTCGACGAAGCTTCCCAAAATTTATATCACGAGATTCCAGTACGTTTAGGCCAGAGGTTCCCAACCTGGGGTACATGTGCCCCTAGGGGTACATTTGCCTATCTGAAGAGGTACATTTAAGGTTAGCACTAGAATAGAAATATATATTTACGTATCTTTTATTTCCAAATATTTATACATATGTCAGTAAATATTATTTAAAAAAGCCGTTGTATCCTTATTTTTAAATATGTGATTAGTCACGATAAAATATTTTGTCATAAGAAATTTAGGGTACGTATTCATATGTCGAAATGCTGAAGGGGTACATGCTTATCTTTAGAAATGCTGAAGGGTACAAGCTCATCTTTCGGAATGCTGAAGGGGTCATTGTCAGAGAAAGGTTGGGAACCCCTGGTTTAGACCATCAATTCTTACGTGGACCTAATTCTTTCATGGTTACTCTGCGGTTGCGGGGTGGTTGACTAGATTACCTCATGGTCATTCCTCAATCCTATATGTGACAGTGACAATCTTTGTTTAAATTCATTGTTTCTTTTGCCATTGTGTTTTCATTTATTCTAATTTCCACTGACAGTTGGTTACTTCTTTGCATGATGTTTTTTGCATTGCATCTGCTTATTAGCTGAGACATATGAAACAATAAAATCGATCAAGGTTTGCTGGATCCTCGATTATCAATGTTCAGAATGTACTTTTAATGGATACTGCACGGAATTCTTGAGGTGTCAGGCTAGCGAGGTCGTACCACGCGCGTTTCAAACCCTCTGTGAGTGTCAGCTCACCCACGGCTTGTAGTCAAATCTGACGTCGCAACAGGCAATTATTTAAAGAAATTTAAGTTTGAAGTAAAATAGCTCGTTTTTGTTTCTGCCGATTTTGAAGTTGATCAACATACGATTTTCGCCTTTTCACAAAAAAAACGCAGCAGTTCCGCACAAAGCGTTGAAGCACAATAATGACTGAAACACAAATGTTTATCATTTACAAAGCTGTGGGCTTTTAACTTGAAATTGGTATTCAGGCAGTACGTGGGTATTTATCTAAACAAATCACCATCAACGCACCACAGTTTTAACTTCAAACATTTGTTGTAAAAAATGTTTCACGTTTAGAGACGAGACATTGTGATTTTTACAGTTAAAAGGAAATGAATTGCCAGGTCATCCAAAATGCGTTCAGATTCCCTTTACCTTAGGCGGTGTTGACCACTGCAGATAAGAAAAACATAACTTATGCAGTAATTGTTACGATACAATTCTTTAACCGAACATAGCATACTGACATAAAAGGTTTAATTCTTTATTTGGGCAGTGACTTTTACAACATTGAATAAAAGTGACTGCATTTTAAAGCATTCCCGCGATGCACTGACGCATCCAACATGCACTGTAGACATAATTTTCAGTCAGAAAGTATTTTTGACGCCCTATACAATACGCAAAGTCAACAAAGCGTGAATGGCATCATTCTTTTTCAGATTATTTGCGAAACAAAACAGCTGGAAAAGCCGGCGGGATGTCGTCGTTATGTTTTGCGTCGAGTGTCCTCTCAATAATTTATTCCGACGGCACAAGATCGCTCTTGAAAAGCGCGTCACCAGTTTTAGCATTGAATGAGATCTGCCGTTTGTAGTTGTTGAGTGCGGCGGTGCCAGCCGGTGGACGTAGCTTGCGCTTTGCGTGTCTGAAAATCGGGTAAGCGATGAAACGGAACTCATTAGATGGTAAGCGATAGTGCGGCACAGGTGTTGCAAAACAGGCAAAGGAAAGCCTCTGCTTAAAACTACATTGAGCTTGAATGAATGTCGGTCAGCCCGTGAGTTCATCCATTTAATAACTTGCATGTTACAGAGTTGTCAAGTATTTACAGTATTCGACTGGCTAAAGACTACGGTTTGACAGACAGTAACCGAAACGTTTTTTGTAGTATTGATGACAACAGGGATGAAGAAGCTTTTAAATTGTTTCAAATGCAGAATTAACAAGATCCTACAAATTTTTATGCTTTACTTCTGCAGCTTACTGCAAAAAACTAACACATACAGTTAAAAGGCTTTTTAGTAATGAAACAGGCAAAACGTTAATAGAACATAAAACTAAAGAAAATGAAGTTGTTAAAAAATTTCGGACGTACAAGTCACCAGTGGCTACAGTACAGCAGGAGAAGCGTCTAACAAAGTGTCAGGGGCGTATAATTCATACAGCGCTGTAATCGCGCTAGCGAAAGATTCAAATAGGAATGTATGCAATGTGGAACTCCCGCAGAAATGAATCTACTACCCTCTAACAAACTAATCACAATTAAGGTAACGACATTTCTAACCGATTGCACAAAGCTCTACAGTACATATCTACCCTAACGAGGGTGAAAAATAACTTGCCTCTTTGGTAAAAGGTGGAAAAACCTTTAACAATAGTAAAATCGCCTCAAAGGCGAGTAAAAGCTATTAACGCTCCCAATGAACTTAAACAAGCCATGTTTGAGCAGCATTTAAACAAATCTAATACATTTGTAGAAACATTTTTCAGGCGACAGGCCAATATGGCAAGTAACGTAAAACACATTGACGCCTAAAAGCGGTTGTGAAAGTCTGAAATGATTGAGTGAAAAGATTTTTCAAAGTATAATTTAGGTTAAACTTAGGACTTCCGTATTCCTTTTCCATGAGTATGTTGCACCAATTCCACCGGTTTTAATCAAAAGCATCAGCTTATCTATAATAGTGACCCTGCCAAGGACTGAAAGAACTGCAACATTAGCGATGAGGAAAGCATGCAAAAAAGTTAAACTGACAGATTTTTGCAAGCAAGCAGTGTATAAGTATTATTTGCAGAACTCGTATTTTCTACCTGCAATGGGGATTCGTCATTAGGAAAGAATGGTTTTGTCGGAACCGGAAATGGCACCCATTTAAAAGCCGTTTGGACACAGCGCGCCTGCTCAAGTTTGGCCACAACTCGGGTGTTACCGGATGTTCACCTGACCAAAACTTTTTGTCATTCTTGGTGTTCGAAGATGCTGTCAAAGCAGAACACTCAAAATCCCATTTTCTGACTGAAAAGACATGCCAAAGATCCCCCATTTTGCTCACATTTTTGCGAAAGGACGCCTGTGATCTTGGATTCGATCTTATTTTATCGATAAACCGATCGTATTTTCCACGTTCACACGCAATACCTCAAATAAATATATCAGAGCAAATAGTTTCGCGATTTTCGAGGCGCAGTCAACGTTACAGTGATTTTGTCTACACTACAAAAAATGTGCATGACTGAAGCGCCGATACTTTTTGATTTCCGCCTCCTTTTCGTTAATTTCCGAGCAAACTATTAAAGGAAGGTGTGGTTGATGAAACCTGCATTATATGCAGTCTCATGTGATCTTCAAAGAAAGACAATTTTGATTGACAGCACACGTGTAGTAAAAATTTCTTGACGTTTACTTGTTTATGAGGCTGTATAACTTAATCGCTAACTAGGGAAAGAATCACTGTCAGCATATGGTTAGTCAAACACACTCACTGCTTTGCTTGCTTCGTGAAAAGTTTGCTTGAAAACAGGCACTTTGAGTTTTCTCGCACAGAAAAGCTTGATCTGTTTTTGAAAATGGTGAAAACTGTTAGTTTTTGCTAACTGACTATGGATCTTACCAAGCTGTGCAGCTGTGGATGCCTACAACTGCTTTACCGCGTGTTTTAAAAGTTGCGCAGCCGTTTCATGTGCCAATCCACACTATAGGCAATTGCTGAGTAATTGCGAGAAGATTGCCATAATGAATTGGAAATTTAGAAGGTAAGTTCTAAAACGATAGTTAGCAAACATTTGCAATTTCATAGTCCATGTTCCTAAGAACTGCTTGTTTGAGTTATCGGAATAAACTTAAAATTCAGCGTTTTATTAGGTTATGAAACGCACAGTCCTATATTTTCGACCTAAACAACGCGAGGAAGCATCCTGCTATTAAGCCCTGGTTCTGAAGTTGTGTGGGAACTGTATGACAAACACCAAAGCGGAAGAAAACGTAGCGTGAAAACATCCGCCGCGTCCGGTACAACCTGTTATCTTCAGCACCCCGTGTCGAACACGTAAAAAAGTTTGCTTTGGCTTGAAGTGCTGCTGCATAGTATGTATGAGAACGTTATTCGAAGCAGCTTTGTGTGAGGGCAGCTCAATATGCGTTGACAAATTTTTTTTCAGAACAAAAGAAACTGTTTTTCACGAATGGGTGCTTTAAGATGCTGACCAGATAATACGTTTATTTACTTAGGTTAAGCTCTTGTTGAATGTGTTGCTGAATGCAGGACAGGAGCTAGGAAATCTCATGAATGTTCAAATTCATATAGGTTTTAACGTCACAGAATTTTATGAAAAGAGCTTAAATCAAACAGTTTTCACAGAAATTGATCTCAATCAGGGTTGCGGATCGGACATTTTTGGGTGGAGTCGGATTCCTAACAACACTGGGAGTCCGATGTCCAATTGGATCATTTTTTATATCACACTCTTAAATCGGGAATTCCTGTTGAAATGGTACAATTTCTTTTGAAACTTTTGTTGAAACAGATATATATTGCTGTGCACCACGATTTCCATTGATTCTAACAGCCAAATTTCATTCCCTTTATGTTAAGCAGTCGGAGTCGGAAATTTTGGAAAGGCCGGAGTCAGAAAATTTGGAAAGTCGGAGGCAGAAATTTTGGAAAGGTCGGAGTTGGATATTTTACCACCAGCTCCGTAACCCTGGTCTCAATCCATCTAAGGTTTTGTTCAGTTCAGATTGTAAGTGGTAAAATTTTTCCTTTATTTTTCCTGCAACTTCATTTTGGTACTTGGTTGTATTTGACGATTTTTTGTGAAGTTATGTTGAGCAAAGTGAAAAACAGTAAGAAAGGACGAAGGCAGATCAGCAAATTATTTTCACATTTTGTAAATGTGAAACAAAAATCGGTCTCATTTTTCTGCAGTAACACACAGCTAAGTATCGTCCAGTCCGGCCTTTTTCATCCTTTCTGCTAAAGTGGAACTTCCCCCAAATGTTTACATTGCTCAAGGAACCATGTGTGATGATTAGGGCAACCAAAAGTCAATAAGTCAAAATTTTTCTGCCGTTTCTAAAGCTTACAAAACCTCCACAAACCAAATTTCATGCTCATACCATGAGGGAATCCTAAATTATTAGGTGAAAAAAAGTCAAATTTTCTCATTAGGTCAAAATTTATCATTAGGTCAAAATTTTCATGGAGCACAGTTTTTTCTTTTTATCGAATGTTTATCAAAACTACAACAACAGTTGCGGATATGCTTTTGCAAGTTTAGTTGCAATTCTGTAATAATAATGGGTTTGTTGCGATTTCTGACGTAATAATGTGGTTATACCCACTACTGGACGATTGAATATTATGTAGGGTAGGCGAGAAACGTGATCTCACAGTACTTATTTTGGTAAATATTCAATCCATTATGCAAATAGTGTTTCAGCTTTTGGGTGTTCTCAGGTTTGACTCTACGGTAGTTAGTAATTTACTTATCAATATATCATCCCCAAAGTTAAACAACCAAATTTTTTTTAATTTCAAAGCTTAGAGTGCATGAATATGCTTTTGGGTTTACCTCAACACCTAAGGATTAATTATTTCGCAGTTGCAAACGCAGAAAATTTATAGGTCAAAACAAAGTCAAAATTTGTAAATTATAAAGTCAATTTTTTTAGTTTTTTGGTCAAAAAATTGGTTGCCCTAATGATGATCCAAGCCTCTGTCCTGTTTATGTAATAACCACATCGGTCGTGTCGCATTTATGATAATAAAATCAGCAAAATTTTTTATTTCGTTCAGGAAGAGCTAGCGCCAAAATACTATTGGTAAGCCTCTCCTCACAGACAATGCACAGCGGTGAAGGGCAGTCTGGATTTCCAGTCCAAGTGAATCCCAGAGCCAAATAGTTGGCACTGTAAGAATGAATTTCAAGTTGCAGGTTGGCGGCACTATTTTCGGCGCTGTAGGTTGAGTGGATGAGATATATTGAGAGTAGCATCCGCAGCTTAAATCTACTGCTTTGGAATCTGACTCTCGTAGTCAGTTGTAGCATCTTCTGACTTTCATTTCTTGACAAAGCGGTCCATGATCGCAATCAAGATAGTAGACCTGATTAGGTTTCGCGTTTGCGATTTGCATCAATTTCGGTAAAATGTTTTTTGCATTCTGCGCTCAGTGAACCTCAGTGCTGAAAAGGACAGTTTTATGATGAGCAGCGAAAATTCGTTATAAGGGTCTAAATTGTTTTGTGGGCAATAAAAGTTAAAGTGCAAAGATTATTTGACAGCTATGATGCATGCGGTCTAACTGCTGAAAAAACGTGTGTTGAACTACAGCTTGAATTATGCATTCAATAAATCCTGAAACTGGGCACTTCTATTGAACACAGACAGGACTAGCGTCCTAGCAGCGATTGCTGGGTATGTTTACGCTGTTTACGTTTATGCGTACTCGAGTAGCGGGCGGGTTAATCTTTTGTCCGCCCCTCGCAGCAAAATTTAAACCCGCACTCACAGGAATTTGAGAAATCTTTCCCGCTCCCTGTACCTGCACCAGCAGACTTCTAACCCGCTCCCGCTCCGCACTGTTTCCGTCCCAAACCTGTACCTGTCACTCTGTGTCTGAAAACCACTAAAACCGCATGCAACGTGTTTCATCGCTGGTGGCATTTTGTTCTGGGGTTCATTTCAAAGTCAACAGAAGCTCTTAAAAACACTGTAAGGTAGAAATGTGAAACCTTTTAGTCAAGCTTGAGCGCTTTTTTCTCTCTTCACTGACGAACTCTTTAAATTTGCTCTTCTGCAATATACACGACATGTCCAGCCAGGCCCGCAACCAGGGGGGTGGGAATTTGGGGCATTTGCCCCCCCTGAAAAATTTCAAAACATTGCATAGCATTTGTAACATTTGCAGAAACTTTGAAAGAATAACGAAGTAATTTTACATTCTAATCATTTTTTAGAAACGTCTTATTTGTATTTGTCTTTGTCCTACTGGTTAACATATCGTCTTACAAAATTTATCTTAAGACAGGCCATCTGATCGAAAATTTCGTAAAAATTGCTATGTAACCACAGATATGTTGGAATTGTCAAAACTTGGGAAATAGTGTAAAATGTTGGTATTTCTAAGGCATATTTTTATCCTTTTGTTCGTGTACCACTTATTTTCTGAGACAGGTTTCAATTAGGCCTCTTGAAACTTTATAACATTAGGGTAAGCCTGCTATTGAACCGTGCAAACCTCTGAAATTTTCAAAGTGATAAGAGAAATCTTGACATGTTGGTTGTTATTAAAAAAGCTTGTGGTCACGTCAAACCGCTTGTTCTTCTACGACCGTTTGATTACTTTTGTCAGGGGCGGAACGGATCGCCATTATTAACGTAGTACAGGGGTGGGCAATTAATTTGACGCATGGGCCACTTTGAAAAGGCCACGTATAGCGGAGGGCCGTACCTTCTAATGGCAATTGTAGCAAGTCTCGGTTCAAGTTAGCCTCAGC
>JGI24022J15233_10006306_pt1 | contig 12819 bp, 6 predicted proteins | sample Ectturendosymbi2_FD_15233 | JGI IMG/M metagenome (IMG submission 15233)
GTTACTTTCTTGGAAAATCATTGTTTTTTGTTGTTTTTTTCACCATGATATTTCATTTACATCTTGTTGTTCTGCATGAACTTGCATGACGATGACACAATGAGAGCTCCAACCATCGGCTCTAACCTTTGAATTCCTCACCATGTATTCTCTACACTGTCGGGGTGCTGAAATAAACAACTGAACAAAACTCAACTTTGTAATATGTCACAATAGTTTACCAACACAATCTCTATTTTGAAATGGGTAATAAATGCAGATTCGTATGCTTTTTTTGTAAAATGTCAAGGAGCATAAAATTTCAGTAGTCCCCGTTTAAATCCCCCCTCGGGACCGGACAATTTTGGGCTTATTAAGCGGGAGGACTTAACTGGGGGACAACTTTTCGCCACTCCCATGAGCATAAATAAGTATGGCCGGCTGTAATATCGATAAAAGTTGCTAAATCTTTTACACGGTGTACAAAAGTTACAGGTAACGAGAAAGTGTCTTTGCTTGTTACGGTAAAACAATATTTATTTCGTCTTCACGTCTCTTCGCCGTTTCGAAACAATTCTATCGAGCACCAGTTTTCTTGCCTATCACTTATCGAACAGGTGAACGGTCTGTGACTAAATAGCTGAATTAAGAACTAGGTCAACAGCGTAACGGAGTGTGCAACCATCGAAAGCAAGAAAAAGTGTAAGTTGCGACGCTTTTTCATCCAAACTGAAGCAACTGTGTTCGAAAATTAGTCTTATGAAGCGGAGTATTGGGCTTATACAGCGTTTCTTTTTTGTTTTTTTTCATTATATATACAGTGATTCCGGACAGGGCAATCGTGGGATAAATATAAGCGGGTGGGCTTATTAGCCGTGGGCTTTAAGCGAGGACTACTGCATTTGGTCAAGAATGAAACCATGTAGAATTCATAAAATATCCATTTGCACCGATGCTGGAAGCACAACATCATCGCCCAGTAAAACCTTTAGTTTTCGTGATTTTGTATTTTAAAAGCGCTTCTACAAGATCTTGTATTTTAACCATAACGTGGGTTCAGCGTGCCCGCGCCACCTCACACTAACCATAATGTCAGGTCTGCTGGACCAGAAACCACTACCTTTGCAAAATCAATAAGAGCGAGGATGACCGCAAGCACACCTTTTAACATGTTACACAAAAATGAAGCTACTGAGGCGTGGAGAGCGCTCCGACGCGTGCTTAGGTAGGTTTCACGTGGTGCACTCATTTGACCCGGGTCTGTCAGACCCACAATAGCATTCCAGGGTTAAAGGGGGCTAAGCGCCAGGTGGCTCTAAAGAGCTGAAACACACTCAACGCATGCTTATACGGTCTTCTTAGCAGTACACAAAAGAAGTTCGTCACGCCCACAATTTTCATGAGTAATTCAGTTCAGGCATATATGACACCTTCGCTATATTTGGTCTACTTGCTTTTCATCAAAAATCGTGTGATATTAGAGGAAAGTAACTTTGTTATTTCTCGGACTGCTTAGTGAGACTTATATTTTCAGTGTAGCTTTTGTGATAAGCCGCAGTTGAAGGAAAGTGTATTTCTTTTATTTGTGAAAAGCGGGTCTAGCACACCCGACGTTAGTATTAACGTGACAAAAATCGAGCGATAGTAATCCAGGGTGGTTCCCAACTGCGCAGTGCCAACAGACCATTTGCGCAGTGAAATATCCCTCTCGCACACTGGCAAAAATCCAAATTAAGTACCGTATGTATATGGTGTAGCCCTTATAACTCTTGAAACTCTTCACTGTTTGAGTTTGTGCATGGTTGCACAATTGCACGAGCACTGAAAAAAGATTTGGTCCGTTTGAACATTACTGTATTTAGAGGCAACACTCTGCCTCTCTACACTGGATTTCCGAGCATGATGCAACACGTTCGCTAAAAATCTTACGACAACCTGCTTCAGGGCGAGTGTGCTTTGGAAACAACAGTTAAAAATCACTTTAAATTCATGCGTGAGCCATGTTTAGCGCAAGCGCCCGTCAATAGGTTGGTGCACTTAATCATGCAGTCAGGTGATTCTCGTCACGTAAATCTGTATGTTCTCACGCAATTCATACTTTTTCACAATCAAGTAATGGACCTATGGCGAATAGTGGTTTAGCTCAAAACGTTTTTTGTCATTTGCACTGATACTTCTAAAAAATGGACATAGTTAGTTATAAGGTGCTTTACAAAAGAATTGTTTAAGATTTAATTTGGAAAGCCATTCAAATCCTCCGTTGGTGGCTGTTGCGATAACAAGGAACACCATCTGGCAGGTAACAACTTCTGGTTTCAAAAATGTTTACTCTGCGCATTGTTTTGTATTGCAGCGTAGTTTTGAAATTTAGAAACTCATGAAAGATTATTTCATGCAACATTTTTTTACTATGCGCGAGAATATTTTAAAGGTATTTGAATGTTGATGCAAAAGTGTACATAGTGTTGCTTTGTATGTCACAGTGTCGTCCACCAAAAATTCAAGTTCATAATAATCAGCTATCAAGCGCGAATATACTGTTTGAAATATATGTGTTTATAAAATACTTTTCAATAAGCTGTTTGCATCTTTGTAACGATATAATACCATCTGTGGATTTTAGTGAACTGCTGCACAATTTTCTGTTATTTTTGTCAGGAAAAATCATCGACAGTGCGACTCAATTTAACATGATGAGAAACCAAGATACATTTGGCGGTTTTGGCAGTTTCCCCGGCGGTTCATTTGCCGAATTTTCCCAAACATCTCAGAAGCCTCTACCTGCAGGGCAGTGCGAAGGACCTACCGGATCGTCCATCCAAGCGCAAGAATCGTTATATTTTGAATCATCAAACATTACTCTGCATCATTCGAACATGCCTGCTTCGTTTGTTCATTTACCACCCAACACTTCCCCCTCACCGCTCGAGGTTTCTCACAACTCTTCGCAGCTCCTTCAGGCACACGATTCTGGGCACTTTTATTCCGATACAGGATCCTCTTTCAGGCAACAAGAAACAACTGTTCAAATACATGACCAACCTCAATCCAGTGTGGGAAATATTTTCATGCCAATTGTTGAGCTGTCGTCAGATCAACGGTAAAAAAGTTTATTTTACAGTTATGATTCAAACTTCAGCAACGCCTTATTGAGCAATTTATCTTTTCTTGAAATACTGTTTATGAATATTACTTTCCAGATCATTGAATGAATATAAGCACCAACTACTTTGACAATAACCTCAATAGACTCTCATGAAATGTGTATGCGAAGTAAGGAAAGATGTAGTGACATAAAGACACCCAAGTCCAAAATATACCCTTTGTGTCATTCGTGCTGAAAGTGACACCTGCAATCGAACTTTTTATCCTATTTTCCTATTCTCCAAAAAACGTATGCGAAATCTTGGATTTGCGCAAGCGATATCAACACTAGTTTTGCTTACTAAATAACATATGATCTTACCTTCACGAAAGGTTTCAAAGACTTTTCAACGAATTGCTGTTGATACACTAATAAGTCACTGTATTCCTTGTTAGAAGTAGTTTTGTGTCCACAACAGAAATTGCGTCAAAACCATTCACTAGGGTTGTTAAACTCAGGCACCTGGTCGTAAACTGATACTGCTTTTCTTGGTCTATTGACATACTAGAAGAGGATATCATTGTTGGAAGCTGTAGGATCAACAATTTGCTTTCTGCGAACAATTTGGTGGTGCTTGCATAAGTTGAACTGGCCTTTTCCTACGTACTATAATTCCATGGCATACAGCTGCACGCGACAAATCCTGTATATGCATTAACAGTAAAAAGTTAAAGGTATCACGCCTTTCCTGAAACGAAGAAAAAGTACTCTGTAGAGAATTGGCAAAACATTTCAAGTCGAAAAGTTCACTGTTCTTTGGATTTATTCACCAGTAACAAATGCTCAAGAGAATGTTGTCCACACGATTCAGCAAAGCAAATTCATTTGAGCGGGAAGTTTAATGCTCTGTGGCCAAAAAATGGAAGATTTGAAACATCGTTAAATTTTCGTTTTTTTTAGTCTGTATTGCGATCTTCGTCTATGGTCACGAATCTTCGGTAGTGACCTAACGTAAAAACCTAATTTTCAAGAAAACTCTTCCCCGAACAAAAGGCTACAAGCTTGGATTATTTGGCCAAGAGTCGGAAGTACCCGCGAAAATTTGTGGCGACGAAGTGTTGGTTGCACCCACCACAATTCAACCAAAACGCGGTGCAAAAATTGAAGTAGTTTGATTACATATCCGACCTGGTTTTTCCACGTCCTCGTGGGAAGCTTGTATCAAAACATAAGTTGCAAAAATAGTAAATTGTTTCCAAATTTACTAAGGCTCGAGGTTCTGCGATGATCTCCATGATAAAATTACAATCATTGGCAAATATCTGCAATCAATGTTTTTCATTGAATACAACAACCACTTGTGGTATATGAGGCAGTTCTTTGCTTTATTATGAAATCCATCTTTGTGGCAATGCTGTGAATAATTATTTTTTAAAACTTCTGCGTTTCGAGAGAGATTTGCAAAGGTGTTTGTAGCATGCCGCTGAATCTTAAAAAGTTCGTATAGACGACCTTAGTGAAATATGCAGTTGTTTCCTAGCAAATTCAGATCACAACTATGAGATGAAGAAACCGGGGAACGGAATTTTTTTATATTTTACGACTATTGGCAAGCTAATTTGTTTTAATTTTGCTGCAATGTTTCTAAGTCATGTAACCGTAATACCTACATAAAATCCATTCACACAAACCATTTTTCAACTGTCTGATTTCCTTTATGTATTGCACAAGTTTCATTTAAATGCATTTTTTATTGATAACTAACAAACATTTTGCAATTTAGGCAAAAATTTGAGTTTGCATGGCTATAATAAATATTCAAAATTGAAGTCTCAACATGTTGAATAGATTCGAAACGAAACAACATTTTTCAGAAAAGTGAAGCAGCAAAAATTACGAAAATGCAAAAGTATAAAAAATAAAAAATCATGAAAAATACCTACTTGAAAATGAAAAATATATCAAAAACACAAAATACTAAACTCAAAACTGAAAAGCATTAAAAATGTGGTAAATATGGACATAAGGGTAAAATAACGGTTATATCACAAACGCAAAAATTCGAAACAACTTATGAGACAGGAGAAGGTGACACCTCATCTGTTCCTGCTGCTCATCCTGCTAACCCATAAAATTCCTGCCGTCATCCTTTCTTACGAGGAAGTATCTAGTTGCTCAGAGATCACGAGAAAATGATTTTCTGAACGTTTAGAGAAATACACACCACTTTACCGGAAATGNGATTCTGCATTGCTGTGTTTTTGATTTCATAGATCTGAAATACCAGGCGACCCACCTGCTAATCCTCTCTCTTCTCTCTTCTCCTGTGAAGCGCCACTGTCTTCGTCCAGACCAATCCTGGACCAAGAACAAACATTTCAAAGACCTGCTGAAGCCGTAGAAAGCTGTGCAACGGCTTCCGTGCTTCCAGCGTTGTACAAAAATCCGAGGACGTCAAAATTAAGTAAAGGTGGAGTACTTTGTTTGGTTTTCAATTGCAGCTTACTGCTTGGAGAGGGTCAATGCAACTACAGTTTTTCACAAACAAATTCACACACATGCTACTTGTGTTGCACATGTTTCGTCTGCTGGGAATGCATTTTCATCGCGAAATGAATAGAAGAATAGTTGCTGTCGAAAGGTGAAAATGAGAACGACGCGAATGTTTGTCACGATCTTATACCTTTTTAATTATTTCAATCATGTTTGGCAAAAACGCATTTTGTAAGTTTGTAAACGTACATACCACGTGCATCATGTAGCAGACGTTTTCATGCTTTAAGCTTGAAATGCGTAACTCAGAAAGAACATGTTAAGAAAACTACAGATGCAGCAATATAAACGTTCATCAAATGAGGGTGTTTGCATGTCCCAGTAGAACAATTTCCTGAAACGCACATGCAACATTCGCAAATTTCACTGCATTAATTATTTGAACGTTCTCTAGGATCATTTTCTCAAGCTGAAGTCACGCGAAAGTAGTTTCAAATATGAATAGGTGGGGCTGTGGGCATGTTCGTGTAATACGCCACGATTACTCTTTTGCCGACGAAACTCCCATCATTTGCTCATTCAATCCTGCCTTCCACAGTTCTTTGAAACAAATGCATAGTTTATTTCGTGTTGCAAAATTTGATCAGTTTGAAAAAGAAAGGACTCTTTGTTGTAATTCAAGTGCATTTCAAACACTGATCACTGATCTTCTTTTGGACAAATTTTATTAAGTTTTAAACCTTATGATGCAGTAATGGAACAATGATTTAAGGAAAAAAATCGGAACTATTCTGCAATAAATAAATATTAAACAGTTTGATACAGCAGCAGCCCTAAATGTAGTAACTAATACAATAAATTTTGTAGTAATCGATTAATGTCCTTTCAAATGTGGTAAACTTAAACCTTCAATCTATGTATGCCCATTCAAAAAGATGCAAAGCAGTATGACTCACTTACCTGAAAAGTTACACGTTTTCATGAATTTTGCGAATATTATCTGTGATATTGCTTGCAACTCATCTGATTGTTGAAGATTGTTCAAATTTCCTTGCAATTGCGATATCCTTGCAGCCAGAGATGCATAATTGTGCTGTCTCATTGCTATGGTTCAGCAACTCACGCAGCGTTAAACGTGCTGTTGATCGTTTCTGTGCCAAAATCACTCTCAACGTTGAGTTGATTCAAAGTTAAATATTCCTCAGCACTATCGCGCATTGCTCCGTGTTTTACTGCTTGATCATAATCGCTTTAATCTGTCTTAATATGCCATAACGAGTCTGTCTTAATATGCCATAACGGCGTAACGAGTTTAGATGGTGCCTGGGGCGGAAAGCAAGTTTGCAACCCAAGCGTGTGAACCCGAGCTCTTTCTGAAGCAAATTTACTGCATTTAAGGAAGTGCTTGCGACATTGTTGGGACTTTTCGGCACCCCCCGCAGCGCCCAAATGATTTGGCGCACGAGGAAGTGTGCCCTCTGCCCCCAGGTTTACGGCTCTGCTTAGCGCTCACTTTTGAAACAACGTAAATATGTCTCTCAATTTTTCCTGACGTTTTGATTAATATAATTCACCTTCAACGTACTCACCCAGAATAACATATGTTTTTTCAAACTAGACGACATGCATCGCACAGTTGTTTCTGAGCGGCGAAAATTCTTCATTCTTGCTCTATGTTCATTGTTTGGTTGAAGCTGGTTTTCCGAAAAAATTTTTTCTTTGACTCACTTTGCTGTAGGATAAACAATTTGTAATGGTTATGAATTCATCTAGATACTGCAAAATAAAAGAAAACAGCGTATGGTTAAGTGTGGTAAAGATTTGATTATCTCACTCACTCTTACTATACGGAAAAGATCACGTTAAGAATTAACAAAGTGAGTATAGCCATGAAACCTTTTCCGCCGATGCGATCATTGATAACGGCAATGTCTAACAAATGCAATTTCAGCTAGCTAACTAGAATGTTTGCCGTATATCTAATACGAAACTGCTGGTCCGATTGAGAAACAAAACATGTTGCAGTAGATTAAGAATATCAAAAATGAAACAATCTTATGAAACAATCGAAGTGTTCAATTGCATTCTGCAGCATATTCTTGAACAGAGGGGAAACTGGATACACTTTTGACAAAGCATCTGTAAACAATATTTTGCTCTTCTGTGAATTGACATAAAACAGTAGCTCATTTTCAGTTTTAGTTGGCGAGGTGTTTGTAATAGTTCCTTTCATTTCTAACCCTTGGTTGTGACATGATTTAATTTTGTTTGAATATTTCCGGGAGAAACTTTTAGTTTGTTTTGGACAAGTGCTTTGCACGACCATACAGATGAATTTCACTGACTTGAAGCATTTCAAGCTGAATATATGTTCTCATGCAAGGAAACACATGACCTTTGGAATATGTAATATGTTTCATTTTTATGACAATGTGGAATGGCAATAAAAGTGGATTTCCGACATCTAACAACGAGAAATGAAATTTGTGTAATTCGGACCAACGCCACCTAGGGGATGGTAAGATGTTTCAAGCTGCCATGCCAAGTATGACTCTGGAGTGGACGAGAAAAGCAGACACTAAGTAAACAAAGCTCTTTCCTCTGCTTCTGGTGCTGATCGATGAAGGTGTTTGAAGTTGTTGCAAGTCTTTGTGGTTTCATGCTTGAGATGTGGGAGTGCACTGTAGCTCAGATCTAGCAACTTAAATAGCGAATTTGATGAGAAGCTGTCAGGGCGTTTTTGCTGATAGCTGGTAACTGGTAATATTTGATCTGCGTGCACTGTGCACAGTATACAAGCCGACATGTCCGACTAAGTATATTGGTTACAGCACAAAGGCTCAACAAGAAACCTCATTTCATTGCTGAATTTCCTAGTGATCACAAAAAATAGACACTGTTTGCAACAGGAAGTAACATCTAAAAACAACTTTTGTTGTACTGTAATACCTGTAGCAATTAACAACGATTGCATTTCGGTGATTGCTGCAAAAAATACCACATTGTCCAATAGCACAATGAAATGGAACCTACGCTTTCGCTGTCATGAAAAAAACATGCGATTTTAAGGCTGTCTTGATTTTCTGTTTGAAGCTGGTGAATGTTTGAATTTGTGTTTGATTTTCCTTACGCAATGTATAAATGTATATGTCTATAGTTAAACAAATTATCATTTCGTGGCTTTCCTTTTTAAAAATTGATACTTAGAAGGGAAAGAAAAAATTGTAAGTGTGGTCAAAATTGTATCGTTAACCTCATGAAAGGAGGCGAAAACACAAAATGTTAATGCAGATTACAATATCTCGCAAAAAGCAGAACAACTTGCATATTTCATTATAAATTAAGTATTTCAAAAGTTGCGGACGGTCAAAGGAAAGACTGTAAGCAAACACAAATGCGACTCATCGCGACAGAGCAGACCTTTCTTCTCCGTTCGTTTGAGCGAGTTTTTTTTTTATCCACTGCTTGGCCGCGCTGGACTTTGGGGCAGGTGTTGAGCAGCCATTCGGTTGTCTCATCGTCCAGAACCGTCAGGCCGTGCAGTCCGTGTGAGGTCGATGGATTGGACATTGGAGGACGACATGGACAACGGTTTGTTCTTCTGCGCCACACTCACAGGCCCCAGAGGAGGCCATACCCGTTTGTACCAGCAGGAGCGTAAACGTCCGACGCCTGTGCGGAGGCGGTTAAGCCGGACCCAGGCTTTTCTTGGGAGGGTCATTCCGGGTGTGTGTGTACAGGTAACTGGAATTAAAGTGCGGAGTAGTGAGGGGTTGTCCGCCCACTCCGCATTCTATTGATGATCCGCCCACTGCGCCGCACGTATGTTGTTGTTGTCTCTTTTACATTTTGAACACAAGGAACGTCCGAATTGCACTCCGCAAAGGGTTTTAAATTAGATGTAGCCTACCTAAACCTTACATCCTGATCACTTATTTTTTATACACAGTTATGCAAGAGCTGTGCATAATAGTAGTTAGCTGGCTAGGAAAAAGGATATTCCTTGGTTCATTTCTAATGCTGAACACTCATGTTTCGCAGTGCACTACACGTTTCGTTTGCTTCGTGAAGCATTTACATCATCGCTCGCTACCACACAATTAATCTCAAAAACCTTTTTTCGTAGGAGAAAAGGAACGACTGACTTCATATTTCGTACATATTTGGCGACCTTGGGCGGATTTCGTGACGAGAATTCTAAGAAACTCTTCTGAATATCACCGGGATGTCAGAAGCGATGGTACGTCCGAAATTACTTTTGGTGGTTTGCTTTGCTTAACTACGTGATTCTGAAAACTCGTTTTACTGTATTCCAACTATTTGAATTACATTATTACCCAGATAATACAAACGTTCTATGACTGACTGTTAAACTTCGTGCCCACGTTCATTTAGGAGCAAGTGCCTGATAGAAAACGAAGAAATGTTGCGTTTGTCTAGCAACAAATGTTAAAATTTTGTTCAAGTTTTTAGACCCAGCTGGGTCATCCGTACCAACAACGCAGTTCGGGTATATTTGACATGACCAGGTAAAGCTGGTTCTTCCAGTAGCTGAATTTTTCCAAATGCTCAGTTGTTGATCAGTCTTCGAATCTGGATTAGGTTGGTATATTTCAAGTAAGAAGGTTAATTACCCAGTGTGGCAGTGTGGAACAGACAGTTTCCAACAACACGCTGTGTAAAAAACAATTATGTCCATATCAGGCAAGAAGGTTTTGCATGCTAATGAGGTATCAAGCATATTTGTTTCGGCACATGAAAGAAATCGTGTTGTTAACAGACTCATGTTCGACCTGCGTGACACATATCAGTGATTGGTTGGTTGACCTGAGTTTTCACAGCAAATCTTTTCATGTTCCATTAGACAAATGTTTTATGTTGTTTTCACTGACCGACTCGGAATTTTACAAAAGTCAGAACACTGCATTATGGTGCTGCACAAACCGCAAAAACCTTTGAAACGCAGTTTGTTTGAAAGAAAATGGGCATTGCATTTCATCAAGCGTACGGCTATGAGGCGTCTTCCCAATACGATCTTGTCTCACACTGAGCAGTCCACAATCCACTAGGGCCGTGGTGCCGGAACCCAGCCTTGTGGCTCCAGCTCTGGCTCCGTAGCTAAAGTCAGTTAAAGTTTTTGACTCCAGATCCAGAAACAACTTCTGAAAGATTTTGCCCCGGCTCAAAATCATTTGAAAGATTGGCAATAGAAAACCACTGTAATATTTACAAAACTCGCTTTATCCCACAAACCAGGACTGTGTAAGCAGAACCCAAACTTCAGTACAAGCGTCACCCACTGCTACGTGCGTTGAATCACGCATTTCAATTTTTTGTGGCCGATGCTGTGCCGCAGAATCTGAGGTGAGGTCTTACTAGAATGTTCCCATTTTGGGTGAATAGACTTTGTCTGCAACCCAACAAATTTCGGTCAAACCAATCCCTGTTACCTAGAAACAAGCACGTTAACTAAGAAGTGTTGCCACCTCTGCATGCGTGACATCACATTATTTTAACTATTTTGTTATCGATGCTTTGCTGCGGATTCACAGGTAATGTCGTGATAAACTGCAACTATTTTGGGAGAACAGAACGAATGTGCAAAACTCAAAAAATGACCCAGAAAACAGAACCCAGAAATCTTCGAACAAAGCATTAATTTTAATTATTTCTCCGCTTATTTTGAGGTAGTGGTAATAAAATCAGTGCATGATATTTTACAACAACAGTTTTTTCCAACCATGTCTTCGTCAATCAAAGAGAAGGCATTTTTTCCTGGAGGCGTACTTCGCTAACAAATCATGCAAAGTAGTGCAAATTAGTTTTCGGAGAAAGTTTCAGTGTCGTTAAGCTCCAGCAAAAAGCAATATTTTTGACTTGGTTTACAAGTTTAGAGAGTATGGGACTGTGCAAAGTCTTAAATCAAGGTTTGATAGTTACTTATTCTGGTGGGAGGTAAGTGCCTTTGCTCGGACGCAAAGAAACATTGATCTTGTGCGGGATTTGGTAACCGGAGCAAGTTTGCCTCCACCGCCATGGAGGCGATTTAGAGCATACCTTGGATGAACATGACTTTTCGGCGAAGAACGTCAGTGACTGAAACTGTGGGGAATGATTGTACAAAGACTAAAGTTTAAAACCAGCAAAGTGCTTGAAGTGTACTGGATCCTTGTAGAATTTAATACAATTTTCATGGGTTGTGTTTTTGGGGCCACCCTGGTATAACACTATTTCGTGTCACAACCCAATTCTGTCCTGCATGCACTCGGCCAGCTTCGACTGCATCACCATGTGGATCTTGTACAGACCGCCAAAAAGGACTACTAGAGTACTTTCGAAAGGTTTCATGAATTTCTTCGAATATTTTCGATTCCTACTATCCGCGATTTTTGGGAGGGATGTGTGTTTGTTTTTGAAATAATAATATTTGTTTGCCATACAGGACGTTACCTTTAATGGTTAGGTGAGCTTGAGAATAATTGCTGAGGTGCTGAAAAACGCCCCTATGCTTCTGAAAAAACGTTTGCGTAAGCTCGGTTATGGTGGGAACATTATTTGTCTTGTCAGGGCAATGCTAACAACGGTATACATTTTCAAATAAACTGAGCTAACATGGAAGTGCATTTAAATCATATGTGATTGTCAATACTTTATTCCGTAAAGAAATATAGAGAAATATATTGCTGTAATACAAACAACATGGCATTGTTGAACAATTCTTATAACGGTTAAGTTATTGGAACCAAAGAATCGTTCAATTCGGAATTATTATATGTTTCTGGATTGAACCTTCCTTTTGAAAGTCATAAAAATCGACAATCCGTGTAGTTTTTAATGCATTGACGCTGGCATAATGCACTGAATACTGTTGAAAGAAGCACCAGTGAAAATTTGTAACAATTTTAATATAACGCCTGCCTTTCTGCAAGCAAAGTTGAGAAAACATTGGCATCTGTCTTAATCTCGCAATATTTGTTGTCAGTAAGGCCATGTTTCGTCGAATAGACAAAATAGTCTGTGCGTCTACGGCACAAAAGCTTTATCGTGTTATCACAACCAGTTTTTTTCGAAACACGTGTGACCATATTATTGAAATTATTACTAAAGTACACAAGCAAGTTGTTTATCTGTGGAAGAAATTTTATATTTGTTATTCGCAAAAGATGATGACATTCAGAGACAAGTGAAATCACTATACTGTGCAGCAAACAAACTCAGAGGCACTTTTGATCAGTGCACTCCTGCAGTAAAAAACACTTTAT
>JGI24022J15233_10006307_pt1 | contig 12818 bp, 9 predicted proteins | sample Ectturendosymbi2_FD_15233 | JGI IMG/M metagenome (IMG submission 15233)
ATGTTGCAGTCGATTTCAGTGATGTTGCAGTCGAGTACAACCAGTCGACCTAAGAGCAAGATTCTTTGAAATCGGATCAGAATCCCAATGAACACAGAAGCGCAACATCAGGCCCGCAACTAGGGGGGGCAACCGGGCAGTTGCCTCCCCTCCGAAATTTTCAAAAATATATGTGTACTTGTTAGATACAACAAGAAATTACAATCATTTCCCCCCGAATATATCAGCTAGTTGCGGCCCTGCGCAACATTGTACAGAGTTTTGGCACCGCAGCATTGTGGTGATAGGGGACAGGCAGCCGCTCACATACAAAGCAAGTTGCCAACGACCGAGCGCAGTGGCTTACCTTCGTCAAAGGCGTGCACCTGCCGACATATCCGGGGTAGTTGGACATGTTAATGAAAGCCGCGTTGCCCTCAGTTGATGCATATAACTCCACCACCCGAATGTCGGGACCAAATCTGCGCAGAAACGTTTTCCATACGTCCGGCCGCAACCCGTTGCCGTAAGCTAACCGAATATTATGATCGTAGTCGTCGGCGCGCTGAAACGAACGTTCACACCGTATGAACTTCAAGCATCTTGCAACGAATGGAAGCAGAATTAGTCAAGCCGTGCGTGGCCCACATTTTGTGTAAAAAAAAAGCTTGGACACAACGGTTTAAGCGATGCGCCACCTGCAGCTGCGATAACAGAACTACAAGCCTGCACAAGGCATCACTAAAGAGCTTGCAGGAGATGGGTAGTTCCCAGTGAAGCTCAACTTGTATGGAACTTTCAGAGTCAGGCCACACATGAACTTTCAAGCATTACGGACCTACGCTTCTACCAGAAGGAATATTATTATGAAACCATACCACGCGCTAAGCGGGTATGGAAATTGTAGAGTTAACGTAATTTATGAATGTACTAAACAGGAGGATCAGAACTAACTTGAATAGTAAGAGGAACGTGGTGTTTGGATAGAAATCGACCAATAAGATGCGCTCCCTGCAACAGTCTATGTATGATTGATTTCCCTCTTGAAGTGCCCTGGGTAAGTTCGGCTTAACTGCGTCGTTTCCGCGGTTTCCTCAATCAGACAAAGATTATGGCAGGGAAGTAAGAAGTGACGCACAGATCCATCTATCTCTTTTTACATGATGACGCATGTTAACCTCTTCCGTTGCGTTAAAAACTAATTCCTGTTTTGAAAGCAGTAATGCCAGATGAACGCGCAAACGCACGAAACCCAGGTAGGGCTCAGTTTTCAAATCTCGGTTCTAACAAATTAGTGTTTGTAAGAAGCTAAGCTGATGAGCGTCGAGCATTCCACTGCACCAGCTTACTACCAACCAAGAAAAGGACCAATCGCAATATTTTTTGCACAAATTCACTGTTGGCGTCATTTTTCCGAGAAAAAATTTTTTAAGGCGAAACGTTAATTTATACGAAGCTGAACACGTTTTATGATAGTTGTGGCAACGGTCATAAGAAATCTTGCGTTCTGTGCTGAACCCCGTTCTTTGGTATACGCGAGAAACGCAGTGACACAAACTCAATACTCAAAGTAACCTTAACTGAATGGTGAGGCGCGGAGTGGCAAAATTTGCGGAGCATATATTAATCCTACTCAATGATGCCGTTTCTTACAGTCATTTAAAACGTGAGAACTTTAAGGTCAAACTGACTGCCACAAAGTATCTGTCGGTTTCACAACCACAACACTTGAATTCAAGGAATTAAGAAAACAAAGCAGCGCTACCTGTGAAAGCTTACCACGGGTTGGTTGCAGAGATAACGCATCGTTTCGCCGATGTATTGAATTACGGTGACCTTGTACAGTCGGCAATCGTCCAAGAAATGCGAGGATGAAAAGCGCTGCCGCAACGCCACAGTAGCGCCTGGAACACGGTCGCGAGTCACGATGATGAAATAACGACACACAGCAGAACGCTAGTGCTGAGGCACAAGAAACGAAAATCATATACAAGAAAAACGTCGGAGTAACTTGAAAATTTCGGTTTTTCTCACAAAGGTCCGTAAGTTCCCGTCCATCTATTTTTACTCAGCGGCAACGAAAATGGGAACCAACACTCAGAAACTTCATAAACAAGAGACCGCGTTAAACCAGTCATGAACCAGCGAAGAAGAGAGAAGAGAACATCCGGTATGGGAGCAAGATTGCGTCATTCAATCCGATCATTCACGTGTAAATAGAAACAGCTACTTGTCCTCAAAAGAACTACCGTTAGGTGTCTAAACCAGGGTCACCAACGTGATGCCCGCGGGCACCAGGTCGCCCGCAAGGACCACGTAGATCGCCCGCGGGCCTATTCTAAAAATAACATTAGCATGATCAATATTTTCGCCGATACTAAAATAATGGAAGGTAAATTGAGCAAAATTTTTATCTCAGAAGTGTGTAATACACACTTGTATCAAACTAGTAGCCCTCCGCATTAATCGGTACACAAGAAGTAGCTCGTAGTTTCAAAAAGGTTGGTGACCCCTGATCTAAACTGATTCCCCGTTTCACGCGTAAAACTGATCGTCAACGTAACACGGTTGCAAAAATCTAAAACTGCCACCAACACCAGGGCACGCTGCAGGACCAAGGTGAGCACTGCAGTTAAAAGCAGCACACATTACGAAAACTCCGCGTAGAAGTCACCCGTTAGAGTTTACCATGTAAACGCATCTGTGGGAACAAAGATTTCAAGCTGTTCAATCTGAACTTCATTCGTAAGGTTTCGGATATTTCTTTTAGTTCTTGTTTATCAGTACGAGTTGTCTTATTAGCCAGCATGTCTTTCATTAGATCATATGTATGCGCTGTTAAAATTACTTCAGCACGGCAGGTCATAGACAGGAATATGAAGACCTTGTTAGGTCGAACACCTCAAAACCTTTGTCTGCTCAGAAACAACTCAAACTTTCCTCTTCTGCAAATTACATCTCATTAACGGGCATGCTACCTACTTCATGTCCACACAGCGTGCCTCATTTCTGTTGCCAACTAAAAACGGCTGACGTGCTGATACTCACAAACGAATTATAGAAAAGTAAACCTTTTAAAACGCGTCTGATAAATACAACAAATGGATGCCTAACCTAGCTGGTTGTTACCATCAACTCGCGTGAAGACTGAAATTCCTTTTGCTTATTACTGACGTCTGAGGTTGATACTAGATATCATGCTGATCACTGGTTCCATAGATCATCTCAAACATCGAATCATTTTAATTCGATGGACTGCTCCTAGTTAGTTACCATATCTGAGGGTAGTCAGAATTCCAGCCACCAATCCAGCAGTATGATATAAAGGCAGCGGACAATAAATAACATCTTCTGAAGTAATGCCTGCGAATATTCCAATGCCAGTCACGTTCAGCAGCTTTTGATGCGACACTTCCACGGCTTTAGGAGTCCCTGAAAGAGGGCGCAATTGTTTGAACCGGTGCAATACAAAAAAGATGGCAAAACAAAGGAGTTAGTTTGTACAATCGCGTTTTGTGCTGGTGTTTCGAATTGCGAGTGTGAACTGTAAAACACGCGAATTGTGTTGTTTTCTAGTTGTACAAGCCCATCGGCCATATGTACTTTTACAGAGAAAATATTGTTTTTTAAGATATTTCATTCTTTCGATGAACAAAGTCATGAGTCAGACGGTACTTTAAGAGGAGCGTGAAATTTTCAAGGGTGATTTGACTATTCTGCAAGGGACAATGTTGGCACACACACAGTGTCAATTGCACCTGTACGTAGAACTCGTTGATCCTCACAGTCCGCGTGCACAAGTGAAGAAAAGTATTTCAATTTGCTTCACTACCGGAAGATTATAGAAGCATACAAACCAAGAACGTTCATTACTGTCAACAATGCATCAATAAGAGAAGTTCAAAAATCAAGTCTCATGTGCCGTTATCATGATAGAATAAAAAACGGAAGTATAGGAAGGACTCTAGTAAGATACGCGTACACGTAAAGTTATTCTTCCGTTTGAGTCTTCATCGTCTATTGGTCAGAAAGCAGCAGCGGCATATTTGAAACAAAGTTTCGAGCAATGAAAGCAAATCAAACTTTGATAATGGTTTTTAACAATTCGGCGCTTCAATTTTGACAAGGCCTTGCATGTTTTTGTTATTTCTGAAGCAGATAGAATTGCTCTGTACAGGATTATTTTAAAACAGAGAAATATTTTGCAATGAGGTATTTCAAAAATAAAAAAAGACTTTTTTATGAGGTTATCAGTGTTTTTTTAAGGGAATAACATGACTAAGCAAACCTGCCAAACGCCTGCGAAGAACAAAAGGAACAACATTCGGGGCCAAAGCATTGCTTGAATCAGTCTTTCTAGAAAATTACAGGAGAAATTAAAGATTTACATGAAAACCCGGCATTGAAACCCAGAAAGGAAAAGTTGACCAAAAGCAGAAAATTTGCCACAGCACAACTTCAAAGAAAGAAAACTAACTTTTAGCAGGTTATAAACTTTTTCTTGTAGTCGTTTCGAACAAACTACTCCGCAGCTCAACTAGTTTGACCATTACGCAGTGGTCGCAAAAACACACGACGAGCAAATGTGGCCACGAAAGTGCCATACTTCCCGCATTTTTACACTATAATCATTAATCATGAAAGATGCAAGTTTTCTCAATCGGTTCTTTCTACATATTTGTCAATTCTTTCAAGACCGAACATTTTGTTGTGATATTTTAAAATTACCTGTAGTCCCGGAAGTGAAAATGTAAACAGCGGTGTCGTTCCAAGCAACCTTCCCCTTTTCTTCAGAGCGAAGATTATCTGGCGATGACCTGTCTGTGAAAACAAGGAGTGTTTCACAATTTACTAGTAACTTGTGCACTCACGTAAATAAACGTGACGGTTGCTTGCAGCAGAGCACAGGGTTAGAACGTGTCGTGAGCTTAATCACTGTACTGAAGAAAAGTTCTTAGTTTCAACGAAAACGAACGCCATGCGATGAACTCAATCAATCGCACGCTGCGGCCAGAACAGTTGAGGCACATTCACCATCGCACGTGCTCCGAGTCACGTCGTACTTGCTCAAGACTTCGATTAAAATTCACCTGCACTTGAGAAACGTAAGTGTATGAGACTTTCATCTGTATAAGATGTAAGTGCTGACGATGCGTAGTGTTAGGTGAAATCGATTTCCTGTTACAAATTTGCGACAGATTCCTTACTTGTTTCACCCGTGGAGTGAAGTTACTTGTATGAGACTCCGATGCACATTTCTCGTCTGTTATACTGTGAAACCGTTACGGGCAAAGTAATGAGATTAGGTTTGGCAAATACTAAACTTGATTTTGCAACAGCTCTTGTAGAACTTATGCATCTGGGGGGGTGGGGACAACAAACAGTGTTTCCACTCAGGGAGACTTGAAAGCCACGCGTTAACGGCAATCTTGCCACAAGCTAGTAAGTGGAAACTGGAACATAACTTCACTCACTGAAAAATAACACGAATTGGTCATGAATGCTAAACGACATCCCCTGGACGTTGTTGTCATCTCTTCGAGTACGAGTTGTAGCTCTAACGCTGTAGAGTTGAACGAAAGGGTTGAAATTCATCGGCGCTGAGCCGGCAAGCTTGCCCTGGCTGGGGTGGTGATACTTGTAAGCTGGCAGCTGGCTATAGTTGTGTTGATTATTGGATTCCTGTAGTAGGAGAAAGGGTGTGCATGCTGGAGTTAAGGTTATCATACTGCTCTCTGTGTTTGATACAGGTATACGGCCCTAACTCAAGTGCACTGTACCGGAATTCGTGGAAGAAACTAGTGATGCCCTGCTATGCGGCAGAGACAACGAATCTACGGTCCTTCTGGGGACTTCAATGCACGCGGTGCTGGGAACGATGCTGGTGTATGGAAGGGTGTGATTCGCCAACATGGTAATGCTGATGTAAATGATAAAAGAACGTTCCTGCTCCAACTCTGTTGTAACAACGCACTGTGCATCGTGAACACTTTCTTCCAACACAAGTATGTGCACAAGTACACCTGGTGAAGAGATTCGTTGACTCAGTGGCCACTCTTGATTTCTGCATAGTTTCAGCTTACTTGTTCCAACCAGTGTTGGATGTTCGCGTCAACAGGGTTGAAGAAATGTCGGCAGATCACCACTTGGTGATCACCAACATCTTGCAAAACCAACAGGGCCTACACAAGCGTGCAGGTTTAGGAGGCCCTACCGAAGTGGCAGCCGTGATTGTTATTTTTTCGCTGATTTCCTCATGGCAAGAGTAAAAAACTACCAGATTAAATTACTAATAGAAGTTTGATATATTATCTTCGTTTTGTGTACTTGATATAGTTAATTTTTTCAACTTGAGGCACACCAAGACAATTACAAATATTAATGTGTAAAAACACACAGAAGCTGGAGCCATGCTATGGAAAAAAGAGCGCCGGAGCCGGAGTCACAGTCATGAAAACCAAGAGCTCCGGGAGCTGGAGCATTGTTCACGAAAAGAAGAGCTCCGGAGCCGGAGCTGTGTCGTTTTTATCACGGGTCCGCAGTCCTGGTTTTATCGTCGACTTCATTCTAAGGAGCTTTCTAGTTACACACATTGATATTGTCATCTTGACAACTAAGAAGAATTTCTTGCATCGGGCATTATTGTTCTTATTTATGAGTCATAAATTGTACTTTGCTGGAAAAAATGAGTGAAGGAATTCCTAACGCAAATAGCGCAAGGCCAAGTGGCCTGGGGGAAACACCGGTCAGAACTTTCTTTTTTGAATTCCTCACAGTTTAAATTCAAATTTACGCCAGAATGAAAAGCATGGCGATTCGATGGCAGACTAGCTACAAAGAGTTATTCGACGCGTGCGGTATCAGAAGAAAGAATAATTTACATAGCAAGTGCTTTTTAGGTTCTGCAAACCTGCGACACATGTAGATACGCGGCGGAAAGTTTTACGTCACAGATCATTCGTCAAGCGCAATGTTGACATGTCACAAAGCTTTCGCTGTGGTTCGCACAAGTTCATAGCCTTCAAAACAACATCTCGAATCCATACCGCGCAGATTTGTTTACATACTTGCATCACTACTAGGAATAAAAGTTCATCAAACTCCAATGAATTAGTGCATTTTGTGACATTGCGTCACAATAACGGCATGGACCTAGAAAGCTCAGGATGCTGTGAATTGTGTGATGCAATGTTGGTTCCAGTATTTTTCGGAAACTTTATGTTGCGTGCTTGTGAATCGCTTATATGTACTTGTGAATCATTTGTATGGTGTTTGGGAGCATTGTAAATCGTTTAGTGCACATGTGTACAATGCTTATTACATCACTCCTGACAACTTTATCATACAGTACATCATCTTTGCACCACACATGAAGGTTTCTCCACCACATTGAACATAAACTCTCAAGTGGCTGGCCTTTACGAAAGTTGGAAACTGGCTTTTTCTTGGCACTAGAATACGACCTGCTGCTGAGCAAACACTGCTTGGATGCGAAGGGTTATGGAAACCCAGTCAGAGTTGCATTTTAGCTGGGTTTACATACACTTTCTCTGTCAAGCTAAGCTCCTCGGAGCTGGGAAAACCACGATAGTTACCGGTTGCAACCTAGCACTCCTGCGCTGTGTTGATCATCCAGCAGACTGCAACCCATTTCAAAAATGTAACCTATCAACACTCCAAATTCCCCAGTAATTTGGTCAGTGAGTTTAAACCACGATAGAAAATTATGAAACTGTTGAGGGGTGTCCGACAAGACAACCTGGTTAACAAGTTTTTCACGGTGTCCCAGTGCTTCAGCTTTAATTTGCATGGAATTATCTAATGTTTGCGTCTACAAAATCAATTCAACTCATTTCGTAGTCCTCTTTACATACTACATACAACAAACAACCCGACATTCGAGTTCCACTGAATCCTTTTTAGCTTTTGCGCTCATGAACAAAGTAGTGGCTGGACACCCTGTCATAGGGCCTGCAATCTAGTAATTTATACAGACAAACGGAAATGGAAAAGTATATGGATGACAAACTAACATAAATAATGCAGGAACGAGCTTAACATTTCAGCACATTAACACTGAAGTAACTGATACCTAACTGAGCACTACCAGTCGAAATAAATCCTTTCTCAGCCAAGAATCAACACTATGATCTTGTCATAGTACATATTTCTCTTGTTGAGTAGCCTAGAGTAGGTATCACCAGCTCTTAATCAAATGGAACCATACCTAAACGAGGTAAGATTGGTATCATATCATTAGCACTTGACGAAAATGTGCAAACAGTGATGTTCAAATCCTTTAGGACATCACGTATGTCTTCCAATGCCTGAAAAATGTAAAAAAACGAACAAGTGTTCAGCAACAAAATCTTACTGGTAAAGGTACAGATCCAAGTTTTCTGAAGCTAATGTAACAAAGCAAAACAATGTGCCTAAAACAATAATTTACCCTCAAAATGACAACCATGTGAATAATAATAAAGTTCTGCACTTGTTTATGAATCAGACACAAAATATGTCTTATCTTATCAGACAACCTGTTTTATACCAGATGCTTGTTGTGGTAAATATTGGAAAGTTGAACCTTGTTTTAACCACCAAAAATATATCTGCCTCATGTTATTGACAGATCATGAATTTAAGAATACTGTGTGTCTTTTTTCATGTGATAGTAACACGTGAATAACCAGGGCTACCATCCTATCCTTATTTCTAAGGTTTGTCCTTATTTTGAAGTACTACATGTTGGAAAATATTGTCCTTATTTCTGAAAAATGTCCTTAATTGTGACTTGCATTGTGAATTTTTTCTTACTTTCTGTAGCATAATAATTTTAAATAGACAATATCTGGTAGACATACAGACTATTTCCATCTCATCATGAACATTTTGTAATCAAGCTTTTGTGATGTCATGAGAGTAGTGTAATGTTGCAGCACAAAGACGTAACACAATATCAAGTATTGTTTGGCTGGTTAGGAATCTTAGGAAGGCTAATTTTGTAGTGAAGATTTAGCATTTAATTGAGTAAAGAAACTAGCAAGCAACAAAGCCTTTTTGTGACAAGTATGAGATAGAAATCGAGATGCATGAGGTTGTTTCCAAGAATAGTTATTGCTGATGCAGATTGTTCCTGGTAATAAAATACAATATATTCATTACAAACATTTCCTACCTCGACCAAAGCATTGTCCTTCCCAACAATGATTAACTTCGGCTTAACCACCAGAATACAATGAGTTAGTGGTTGTGCTCGTAGCTTGTGGTTGAGAAGTGCAAGCTTTGCTCCAATTCTCATGCAGGCAAGCATCATAGCAACATTCATAGGCTCATTATACATTAGTACAGCAACCTAAAATGGGATGAATTGCAGAAGATTTCAGATGTACACAGAACCTGGCATAAATCAATCCTAAAACTTTAGTTGAAGAACTTAGTAAAAATCTTGGATCACATCAAAGTTAATCAGAAACTTTAAACTAATATAATCTTCCAAACACAAGGCAATTAAGATATTTTTGCAACAATAAAGAGAAAGGCAAGTCACATATTTTATTGATAAAGAACATAAAGAGGCATTACCTTATCATTTTTGTTTACTTCAAATGACATCAAAACCCGAGACAGTTTGTTTACCATGTGGTTTACATCTTTGTATGTCCACTCTTCATCCAGGTACACCACAAATGTTTTTTCTGGACATTTGGAAGCCAACTGCAACAATCTGAAAAGCAATATACATAAACAGCGTGACCCAAACAACAACCATAAATACAAAGGTGGCCCAAAAAAACATAAATACAACAGGGTACAAGGAACCCATAAACACAGGATAGCCTCATAGAAAAGCACAGATACATGGCAATCCCCAAAAAACAGAACCTATAATTTTATTATGGGCTCTCTTTTCAGGTTACCCTCTATACATAAGTATACCAACAACACAATTGCCTCAAATTTTTTTACAAAAATTGCATTAGCAAAGGCTGTTATAAGCAAGTACGTATTTAACTGAAATATTTTTGTTTCCTAATTGAAAGACTATGACACTTAAAATTGCATAACAAAGCTGTAAAGCTTACAATTAAGACCAAAAAATATCATGTTAACAACACACAAAAACTATCCAACAAGAAATGGGGATGGAAATTAGCTGAAATTATATTGCATGTAAACAATACAAACTTTCATCCAACCAGATATCATTTATGATTCAAGAACATCATTTCTCCATTCCCAAGCTAAGCTCTCTAACATCTAAAATCAATTGTCATATTACTTCAAATAGCTGGTGTTCAAGTGTTCAATTTATTACCAGATTACAAAATGATGTTCAAATTATTTAGAAAGTCGGTCATATGACACTGATGAAACATAATATAATTTTAAAAGTATTTTTACAAAATAACTTGGAAGGAGTTGGTCTGAGACTTGAGACTTTTGCTTGGTACCTGATCACAAACAATTAGCTAAGGATCTGTCTTGATATTGACAATTAGTTGCCCATGAGCTCCCAAAATTTTTGTAAATTATATGTTGCAGTGCATGAGAATGTTTCCTTCATTTTATAAATTGCATTGCTGGTATCATACTGAATTTCATTGTTTCTTAATAAAATCAAAACATTGCATTGAATTATCTACAAAACAGAGACATAATTCTAGTTTTTACCTAAAAACTTGTGTGTTTTATCCTTCATTTCTTGTATCTATTCATGATCTACACAAAACTAGCTATTCGCAATCTTGGTTTCAGAAATTTTGTATATGTTTTTGATGTAGCAAGAAAGACCTTTAAGTTTTAAATGCCACTGAAACTAAACATTCCAGCTAGTTTCATAGATAACGGCCAAGTAAAACTCATTGATTTACATCTTTTAGCACAGGAAGTGATTTTCTATTCTCGGTGTGCGTAAATGAACTCAACCAATTAATCAAACAAACATTTTGTTTTTCTAATGCAAACATAGCATTTCTACACAGCCACAAAAACAATCAAATTTTCTAACACTCTTTTCAATCAGACCACTTTCTGCACAAGTATAGTGTTCAAATAAATTTTGCTACAGCTCTGCTAAGAATCAATAAATGCCAACCAAGTAGCAAAATTTCAATTGGGCCAATGCCAAGTAGTCCACAGCAACAGTGATCATATCTTGAAGTAATAACTGCACGTGAATTTTACTGGAAAAAAATATATGTGAGATGCATTGCTTCTTTGTTGGTTGTCCAAACTAATTTCTGGGCCGGCAGCACACAAATTAACTTAGCTGAAATAAACAGTACGAGAAAATCCACTGCTTCTTTCTGATGAAAGTGTCAAAAAGTGTAGGAGTATGTCAAAATCATGAAAAAACTACATTAGAGGCAGGAAGATAAATTACAAAGAGTTCAGCACACCAGGAATTTTAGAACTACACAATTTTTCAAGGAATAAACAAAAGCACATGGACTTATTGTTCTAAAAGACATAACTAAAGTGCCATTTGTCAACAGTACAAACAAGAATAAATACTGCAGAATTGGAACAGATATAATGGTGATACTTCATATTTACTACCATACCTTTCCGAATACGTAACCATTTCTTTTTTTAAATTTTCATTGGAGCCTATCATCTTATGCATAGTAGATAGGAATTTAATGTCTGAGGAGATCCATGGAATACAAAACCAAAGTGACAAGATAGCTGCAACCATAAAGATCATGCAATAAAGCGTAAAAGAAAACAGATCCATATTTTCACCATGGGCAACATGGAATTACAGAAATGCAACAGTTGAAACTTATCTCAAAAGCCTAAATCCATCTAGACAATAACAAATTCCTTAGTTAGCAAGCAATGGGTATCACAAGCATCACATATATTGCTGAACTGGCGATGTAGGCCTATTTCATTTTTTCATATACTATAGCCTATAAGCACATGATTATGATGATACTCTTGTCATGACACCTACAAAACTGGCGCAACCAGGTAGGCTGTCATGACAGACCCTTTTCCAGCTAGCTGGCCCATACTGCACTACTTTAACAACTGCCGACGAATGCTAACGAAATTGAGTTTCCAGTCGCGTGATCCCGTCTACTGTGTGTGCAGCGTGCTTAGTTACCAGTGTAGAGATGGCACGGGCCGCTAAGAGTCCAGTCTTCGGGTCGTCCGCTAAAGGTTTTGAAACAGCCGCTGACAATTTTCTTAGCGGTGACGTCATTCCGGACCGCTACGGGCCGCTGCGGTCTGCTCGCCAATGAAGCGAAATATTTGTTTTTTGCAAAGTTTCAAAATCTAACAATGAAATTGTTTGCTGCTGTTCTTCTCTTTCACGGTTCTGCTCATATTCCGTTTCACTTGTTTCCATGCAAATCAGTGAACCACGTTAAGAATCCATCAAAGCAACAAACACTTTCATTTATAGTCTGTCGCTGTTGCCCAGGTTCATGTTTAGGACAGGTGTTCCCAAACTTTCTCTGGCCATGTATGTACCCCTTCAGCATTTCGATTGATGAGCATGTACCCCTAAAATTTCTTATGACACAAAGGTTGAGGAAAATAACAAAAATATATTTACCAATAAGCATGACTTTGAAAATACTATTCACAGATGAATGCATAAATATTTCGAAATGACATAGCCTATATGTAAACATATTTTTCCCTTCAAATGCTAACCTTAAATGTACCCCTTCAAACAGGAAAGGTAGCCCTAAGGGTACATGTATCCCAGTTTGGGAACCCCTAGTTTATTAGAGGCTAAGTTTAGGTTAGGGTTTTAAGATTTAGATTTAGGGTTTAGTATTGTTGCGATCGGAAATCCCGAGCGGCATGAGCGCAAAGTTTCG
>JGI24022J15233_10006309_pt1 | contig 12816 bp, 9 predicted proteins | sample Ectturendosymbi2_FD_15233 | JGI IMG/M metagenome (IMG submission 15233)
TTGATTTATTCAAAAAGTTGAAAACGTTGAACTTTAAAGTTTCCATGGTGATTTAGTCTCATACCAGCCGTAGTACTAAAGTGAATTTTTCCTTGATTGGCCGCCGTTGTTACGAGTTATAGAGCAAGTTGTGTTTTTGCTACCCAAAAGTAATTTTTAAAATCGCATTCAGATTTAGGTTTTGCCCACGTTAATGAACATCTTCCGTTCTGAGTTTTTGTGACGTTGTAGTCAGGGCAGTGCTGCATTATTTGATAATGCCAGATTTGAAATTGTTTTTAAGTTGAGTTGGTACTTCTTCATTCTATTTTTTACATATGCATGGGGCACATCTGACAAAAAAAATGGGGCACACTCAACGCATTGACACTAGGTCTGTCTAAACAAGGTAAAGCTTGAGGGGTTATATTGGAATTCAGTACAGAATAATTCTAATGTATGAGCATTTTTAGGTTTATTATGTGCTAAGAGGCACATTATATTTATATGGTAAGGCATGATTTCAGCATACTGCATTGGTTTCATTGAATGTTTGGTAATCATACAAATTTGTTTTGCCATGCATTGATAGTGGGTAATTAGAATGTGAAAAAAGTGGAGAGGCAGTCAGCAAATGCCTATTTCACATGGGATATCACGTGAACATTATGCAATGCATGCAACCCAACTTTTTATTGACGGATCAGGTGCACCCCATGCTCATGTCGAGTGTGCCCCATGCATGGGGCGCACTCGACAAAAAAAGTACCCTTTTTAAATTGATTGTAAAATTTTTTCTGAAAGGCGTTGTTTTCATGTTTTGGCATGATATTGTGTATATAGAGCTGCTTCATTGTGTGACAAATTTTGAGCTTGTTTGGACTTGAAATAAAGTAGCAGTGGTTGAAAATGCAAAAAAGTGGCGACTGTACCCCACCTTCCCCTACCACAAAATGCTTTTCGGCTGACACCAAGTTTGTAGACCCTGCAGAAAAGTACCTTCCGAGAAAGATACTCTTGATTCTAGTGATAATGATAACGACTGGCCATGTGCAAAAATAACGGTACCTTCTCAAGTAACCAATAAAAGCTAAAAACATTTGTTTCATATGCCAAAATGAACGAAAATTATTCCCAACGTTTTAGGAGCACAGGTGTGTTTTTCAACAATTCAGCAATTATTCTCAAGCTCATCTGACCCGAAAAAACAAAGTTGTTGTATTTCGAAACATTTTTTTTCAAAAAGAAACATATATTCCCTCAAAAGATGTAGGAGGTACGCATCATAAAGACACCAAAAGAGCAGGAAAAACGCAGAAATTCCACCTGTAGCGTTTATTGGCGGTCAGTTACAGACCAAAATTGTATTCTGCTCGACACTTGTGGTTCTATAGTAATGCAACAGAAATAAATTAAGTTGAGACATAAAAATATGTTATTTTTCAGTATCATTTTGCACTGTTTGTGCCCACAGCACCTTTGGCAAAAATTCCTTTTATGAACAACCGAGTTTGGTCATGAGTCATACGTGTCGACTCGACTTGTCTTCTTAGCGAGTTCCCTCACCCAATTACGAAGCTTGATCGTACATCAAAATGGCAAAATTGTTTTTGCCAAAGTAGTATTGGAGAACTCATGTACAACTTCTTAACCGTGTGTTGTCAGTCAATTAAAAATTTCGTTGAAAACTGCATTACGCTTTATTGCAAAAGATGCCTGAGCAGGAAATCGATTAAATTGAAGAAGAAATTCAACTCTCCACTAAATTGAAAAAGTTTCTATAAAAAAACATTTTTCAAAATGTTTGCAACTCCTATGTATTTAGTTCCCAATTTCTTGAATTTGTTACAAAAGAATTTCTTTTCAAAAAGATTTGTCGGATAACTTTCTGAAGTCCCATTCATGGGTTTTTACACTCGGCTTTCTGGTGCGGTATGATACACGTAGCAGTTTCTCCACGTACCAAGACTTCAACAACTCATTCTTCCAATTTTTGCCAAACGCTTTGCACTTAAATGAAACAAGAGGCGAAGGTTAGAGTCAGTTCGAGTTCAAGAATCCCAGGGTCTTGTACTAGCTATGGTCTGTTGCTTCACGTGGAAAGGTGTGGAAGCTGAAATAAAATAAACCTGAAAACTCTTGCGTCGAGTGCACTACAATGCTAGATTTGCAAACGTGTCCACGATGCATTCGCTGAGGACAACATCACACCCTGCAACAACGATTTAAGTAATGCATTGTTTCATGAGGGAAACTCAAGAGTCGCGAAAAAAATAGAGGATAACAGTTATTCTTTCTAAACACATGGATGTTTCAATAACTAACATTTACCGCCCTATATGTTATAAACTTCTGCGTTTAACGCCCAAATAATTTTATGCTCTGCATTTGAGGGAAAAGATGTGATTGGCAATGAGCAGCTGACAAATACGATAAGCGTTGTTGCATTGGCACAATAGAAAATCTTGCTTGGAACTTTTCCTTGTGCACCTTACGGAATATCCTTGTCGCGTCTGGGAAAAGATCTGTGTTGGAAAAGGGAAAAGGTCTGTATTGTCGCTCAGCGACAAACTCATTCGGCATGGCGTGACCAACCGTAACGGCGCCACATTTTGTTTTGGACCCCGTTCCCGGCCACTGGATTTAATTTGTGCTCTTTTTCCGGGGTTAAAAAGCTTGTTAAAAGTTTGTTACTCCCCTGCGGCCATTAGTTTAAGTTTGAATGATTGTACTCGACAGCAAATGACTTCACATCCTCTGACACAGCGCCGTGTGTTGCTGGTTTTTCTTCGTGCAAACACGTTATCAATTTATTGCTGAGTCTCGTTAATTAGTAAAGTTTTCGGCTCCAAGTGCAAGGCTCAAATTCTGCCATTCGAAACAGCCAGTATTTCTCGTCGTTTTGATACGTAGCTAATTGCTTACAGTTTCTATTTGAATAAGAGCTGATGATGCTTATCTAGTAGGTGAAATATGTACTCTGTAAGATCTTAGTGTTTGATTTTTTGCTGGGAAAGGATTCGTGTCGATAGACAGCAATTCATTACGTTTTATAGTTTGCAGTTGGAGGATGAGCACGCAGTTGCAGTTCGCTAATTAGTGTTGACGTTGTAATTATTGCAGACCCCTGGGGCTAGGGCTGAACATATAAATGAAAAAACACTGTTCTTTTCATTTTTGTTGTCGGCTTCACTCTAATGAGCTTTCTATTCACACAAAATGAAATTGCCATCTTGAGAACGAAGAAAGATTTTTTGCATCGTGCTTTATTATTCTTATTATGAGTCATAAAACTGCTTCTGCTGCAACAAATACGCCAATGAACTTCATGATGCAAACAACGCAAGGCCTAGTGGCCTCGCGAAATTTTACCACCGGTCATAACTTTGTTTTCTTAAAAAAATCAAACTGATGCCAGAATAAAAAGCACGCCGATTCGAAGACCGACTAACTGCAGACATTTCCTTGTTCGAAGTGCACGTTCTTAGAAGAGAGCATGTTGTTACACAGGAAGCGTTTTTTAGGCTATGCAAACCTGCAATGCACGTAGGCTCGCCGGAAATTTTTACTACGTCAAATGAATAATGTTGATGTCAGTAAGCATTGGCTGCTGTTTACACCAGTTCTGGCCGTCAGAAACGGCATCTCGGCGTTAATGCTGCACGGATTGGTTTGCATGCTTGCATTACTTTCAGGAATAAAATTGTATCAAAGTCCGATAAATTATTACAAATGATGACCCTGCGTCACAATATTATCAGTATTGCGGATATACGTTTTAGTGGCGTGTTTGGTTTACTGTGAATAATTGCGATTCTTCGCTTGGCTATTTGATAGTTTCGCGCTTAGCTTACTGATGTTAAAGCCACGTTGTTGAATTTAGCGGCGCTGGAAAATTTCTTAATTTGTTTGTTATGTTCAGTAACACTACTCGACGAGCAATCGCAACTGAACTTGACCGATTTGCGACAGCAGGTGTTTTCCCTGAGTAACTTCCTGCTTCCGCAAATAATTCCTGCAGGGAACACACGGTTACAGAACTGTTGATGCACCCAACTTGTGAGGCGTCAGAATACGCGAGATATTGTCAAGCACGCATTCAAAAACTCTGCGGTGCTGGTTCTCCGCAGCTCGTGTCGCAACCGTCTGCACTCATCAAAACGATCTTCACAAAATCGGGTGGTTTCATGAAAAGGCTTTGTGAGGTCCTCCAGCGTTTTTTTTAAGGAAAATGTTACGCACCCGCTATGGATCAGTAGGGACCCGATTTCTCTGATTCTAGGGAGCCGATTTTCAATTCTAGGGACCCGAATCGGGTCCCTAAAACACCTAAAAAACCCTGGAGGTCCTCAGAAAGAACAAACTGTTTGGAATACAAACAAATGTGTTTTTCTTGCTAGTAATTGCCCGTATCATCTCGAATTTGGCCGTAAACTTGGTCAGTGCGAGCCACTAAGTTAGCGTTGATTTCTTTTTCAAAATTCGTTGCATTGCAAAGTTCTAAAATACTGATATTGTTGAAGCCATGTAAGATAACACATTTCTTTAGTAGAATCTAACTACAGGCCAGTGTGAACGTAGGCAAAAATTTCTATCACGTACTCCAGTAGTTCCACTAAAAATCGTTGAGTTTCTTGTGACATATTTGATTCTCTTGTACTACTGTGGTGGCTAGGATTCCTGGGCTAAGAACCTATTTGAGGCGGCTAAAAGTTCCTGGCCGAGGAGCCAATTCTTGCAGGAACAAATATCGATCATTTCACGCTGTCTGACGAGAAGCGACCAACACGTTTTTGTTTGATATGGTGGTTTGTTGTTGGTGCTTTATAACTACAATGGTCTTGTAGCGCCAGGACTGAGATTGTACAATTTCTGGGTTCATTTTCACTCGGTTTGTTTTGTGTTCTGATTGTGTTCCCTGCAGCTCTTCCGTGCACCGTGCGCCTGGTAAGAAGGCTAGAGTACGAGTCGACCTCTCGACCTACCAGCACCGAAGCGGACGCACTTACCACTACACCACGGGCTGGTGATCATTTTGCTGATCTCCACGCGGGTTGAAGAATGCCTTTAAGAGGGCGCGTCGCGATACCGCGCGAGTTGCGTTCGAGAAGTGATTAGCGCAATGACTATGCTGCGGGCCAAGACAAGGACCGCTACAGTACGAAAAGCACTTGCCAGGCAAAGCCAGATTATAGCTCTGGTTTGGTTTTCTGTGTTGCTTTGTAAGCGACATGCTCGTTGATGACAAAACTTTGATGAGTCATTTTTGTAGCTTTGCTGGAGCAAACAATGAAAGCTATCATCAACCAGAGCCTGTAATTCCTTTCCAAAACGCGTGGCGAGAAAGATACTTTTGAATGCTAACAATGTTCAAGGTGCGAAAACATGCTGGTGTCAATAACAATTTTCCTTTGAATTTTGGGGAGAAATTTTTGAAAATTTTTCAGTTTTGGAAAAAAATGCAAATGCTTTTTGAAGTTACATAAGAAACAATAACTCATTGGGATTATATTTTAGAATACTTTATAAAATTTACTAACTAATTCTCATGCAAACATTGTAGATTAACTTCAAACCATTTTTATTTTTTCTGTAAAAGTTTTATCCGATTTGTCAAATTTTTTCTAAACTTTTTGTATTTTTAATTTTCAATCTTCTAAACTTTTTGATAATTTTTAGTTGTTATGCATTTTATCAATAATTTTTGGAAAAGTTGCATGAAATATTTCTATAATTTATCCTAAAACTTTTATTTTTTATGTCGTTTATATTTTTGACCTTTCAAATATTTCTTATTAATTTCATTGAATGACTTTTCAATCAAGCTTATGAAAGTCATTCGTTGAGGATATTTTTCAAAAATATATAATTTGAATTTTCTCTTGCAGAAAGTTTCTTGTAAAAAGATTTTGAGAAAAACATAACCCTAGAAATAACGTATAATTCTTTTAATTTTTTTTAAAGAATTTTTCAAACATTCTGTCTTGATTCACGAACGTTTTTTGTCAGTTTCTTTTGTTTTTCTTAGATTGTTTCAATAATTTTTTGATGTCTTTGTATATTGTTCAAACTGGTTTTAATGAGAATAGGTCAGCGCACTTTCAACCACGTTCTCAGCCTTACCGTGCAGCAGCAGTGGGAGCATGTGCGAATCAAACTGAAACATTCACACTGTTGTTTGTTGGCAAGTGCTGCACTGTTGTGACAGGAACATTTAACTTCTTCCTGACGATGAACTTGAAGCACGCTGCTCCCGGTTCGTCACTGCAATTATATGTCACCGTTTCATTTATCATAACAAATACTGAGGAAATTACGCCAAACTGTGGCTGTTTTAGGTATAGAAATCTGAGGAACAAGGTGGTTTAAAAAAGCTTAGCAAGATGACTTTGTTATTCATGCTGAGAATAATAGGTCTCCAAAAGCGGAATTTCGACATCAGAATAGCTCATGTCCCTAGTATTGACATTCACAGGCCGCCCCGTATCAACACCGCTTATTTGTTTTTGTTGCAGGCGCGAAAAGCAACGGGCGTATTTGTCCTTCTCGAAGTCTTAGTAGGCGCACTGAACCGCGGTTCCTCAATTACCAGGTTGGCCGCTGCGAGTTTCGAAGCTGGTAATGACTACCTTCGGCATGGCCCCGGTGTTGCTCCGTGAAAAAACATGTTGTAATGCTTTGCAGTAACAGGCGTTTTTAGGTCCTGCACGGCAGTGAGGGTTCAGGTTACTGGGCTGGAGCTGAAAGATTACAAATGTTTAAGTGTAGAAGAAGACTTTTTAAATTTGGCATTTGGGGAAAGACTAGGAAAAAGAAATTATTAGCAATTTTTTCATTAAATGCATAATAATTATGCAGATGTGGCACAAATTATTATATGCTATATATATTACCCAAAGATATGTATGCTCTTTCATAAGCGTAAACAGTTGTGCCTGTTTTAAGTCTTTACCACCTTCGTAATATTAAACCCTAAAGTCATAGAATAGAAACTGCATAAGCGTATTCAGGATTTTTGGGGGTGCTTAGGGTCGAGTTGATCCTGATGTTACCTGACCGCATGGCGGCTAAGAACCGTTAAGGTCTAAGCCCCTTACAAAATCATAATCAATTAGAGAATTCTGACGCATGTCTGGCGCGGCCTATTCTGTAAAAATGCTAAGAAAATTAATGAGCAAAAGTAGATAATTTTTTACAAGCCCAGGCAAGCAGAAAGGAATCTGTACAAGACAAATGAGAGCAATGATTACAAAAGTAGAAAAGCCTGCAACTACTACATGTACTTCAAGTTAGTTCGTAGCGTATTTTTGCTGTCTGCCTTTGACTAATGAAATGAGCTGCCACACTCACGAAAACTTGGGGAATAATAATGTAGTCAACGTTTAAGCTAAAGGCACAATCTTGATGCCTATTTGTCGCGTTACTAAGCGGCCCATTGTTATCGAAATGAAACAAGATTTAAATACTTATGGACGTTTTTTTGCTTAACTATTGCACATAAGATGTTTTATTTACAGCGACATAAACACGTTCACACTACCCATACTCAGTAAAATAAGATTTGTATCAATATACTCGTTTCTTCACCCTGTGCACGAAAGGATTTATGTAGAAACTCCCAATAAAGTCACCGCAGTGCACGCGTTAGTGCGCCGGGAATAATCGATCAAAAACGTAACCAAAAATTTAGGGATCTTGAGTCCCCTTAGCCCCGTGGTCCGCCTATGCATAAGTTCATCTATTTTTTCAACGTAATCAAGGTTTTTTTAAGGCGTTTTAGGGACCCGATTCGGGTCCCTAGAATTTAAAATCGGGTCCCTAGAATCAAAATTATCATCGGGTCCCTAAAATCTGAGAGAATCGGGTCCCTAGAATCAGAGAAATCGGGTCCCTACAGATCCATACCGGGTACCTAACATTTTCCTTAAAAAAAAGCCCTGACGTAATTCAACTCACTGCCTTTCACTTCTGGCAGTTAAGTTGTTGCAGATGTTTACCTGTATGGGCTTTGGCGACAATTTCTCAACCCGCGTTTTGTTTGAATGACGTGGTTAAAGTCTATCTCGAATTGAGCGGCCATCAGACAAATTCAGATGAACTTTGTATGAGCCTTTACGAAAGCGTAACAATATTTACAAATAGTCGTGAAGTCGAGAATTGAAGACACTAGGCTGCTTCTGAGCTTTCGAGTAATCTGCCTGCCATGCTTTGCTTTCACAACTTTGCAATAATTCCGACTGCACATATACATTTCAGCAATAAGTCTCCACAAGAGTGACGCAGCTAAAGCTGTTCGCAAAGTGTAATCGTAACGTCGATGGCAATCTTCGGCATAATTAGCACAATAAATTGACAGTTTGGCAAATTCCTTTATGCAATTTTGAGGAATTAAGGAATCGGCACCACTTTGACTATCTTTCGATTTGAGAACCTCTTGACAAAAGCTCCTAAGTTTTGATTTTTTTCTAATTAACTTTTCTAAATTATTTTCAGCGCGCCATAAGATTTTATGCATTTCAAGAAAACATATGGCTGAAAAATGCAATGAAAATGATCATATTTGTTTCTAATGATATTAATTTGACGAGATATTCCTAGCAAATCCGTTTCAATGAAATGCCGATTAGCTCTAAAAATACTTCCCACTAACCGGGAAAGCATGCCACATATTTCTGAAAATAGACCACAGCCTATTTTATCGTGCACTGATGCCACAAAGCTAAGAAATTTTAGCTGAGTCAATTGAACTTTCTTTGTAAAATCCCTGCTTACTATAAATGTAGCTGTGGTTGCAAGTGGTTAGTTGTACGATTATAAACGCACTACTTGCAAGTTGCCTAGAAATTGTTCTGATACGCTATATATCTTCTCAGCGCCACCGCAAACTTAGACAGCTAACCTGCTACCGTCAGCGGAGCAAAGTACACGCCTTCACGCGTGTGGCTTCCGGAATCCATGACCAAACCGATATAGCGGTCGTGCCAGCGGTTTTGTGTCAAACATTGAGAACAAAACTTTGTTGTTTAGAACTTTGGAATTAACGTAGCGGTTTTCACAGTAAAGTGATGTTGGCAGCTCACTCGTTGTCTGATTTGCGTAAGGCAGTTGTGAAACAAGTAGGCAATTGGCAGGCAGGAAAAGTCGCAGTCAGTTTGAAGGTAAAACAATTACGTTTAGATTTGCTTGTTTGCGTGCTGCTGCAAAAAGATTTGTCACAACTGATTGTACTGCATGTTACGATGGTAATAGTGTTAATATAACGATTTTGTTCGAACATTCCTGAGTGAGTGAGTAATTGATTGATTGATTGATTGATTGATTGTTTCATATGACTCAGCTAATAAACAGAGACAATATAAAGAGTCATCGCGCAACACAGAAACCAACTGTCAGTGAACATCAGAATAAATGAAAAACGCAATGGCAAAATAACTGATCAATGTGAACAAAGAGTCACTGCGTCATGGTGAAGGATCATGGCGGTCATCTAATCCAGGAGTCCGCAAATACTTTGTGACGCGGCCCTAAAAATAGTTCTAAATTCTCGCGATCGCGATCCAAACATTTTGTGAGCATATAATTTTGTGGAAAATACTTTACAATTAATATCAATTTTAAGATTACTATTGATAGTAGCAATTTTCTTGCACAAAATTGTATGCAACTTATCACATAAAACAGTAAATGATTGCATTTATTCTAACTAATGAGAGTTATGGGCTCTGTGTTTAGAACAAAAACAAATTTCATTTGAGAGACGGTATCCCGAAGATCTTCTACTTCTAGTCTTGGTCTGTATTTGTTCTCAATTTATGAAAATTCAGAAAACGTCCTTTCACATAAGCACGTAGTTTCGAATGTTAAAAGAACATTCATTGCATCTGCAGCCGCTCATAACTGTGAATATTCTTTTGCAAGTGAAATCCAAAATTTAGCCCAAGTTCTTCTAGATAGTATCAAAAGCATTCCTTAAATCGCGGTATCTTGACAGGTCATCCAATGCTTCAATCAAATCTGATGACAGATGGCTAGTATTTCATACTGTGAAGTGTAGAGATTGAGTCGAGACTTAAACTTCGAGACCGAGACTTGGTGAAAATTTAGAGACCGCGACTGAGACTTTATCAAAAAATCCGAGTCTCGAGACTTGAAATTCGAGACCGAGACTCGGTACTTGAAGATTCGTGGATTATGCCGAAATTTTTCTTAAACTTTTCAAAAAATGTTATCATCACACAGAAGTTGAAAATTTTGCGAATTTCTGACATTTTTCTTATCTGCTTTGGTTGTTTCTTACCCGCAAGTACAGCAAACAAAAAACACGTGAATACAGAAGTTTTAATAAAACATATCGTTGCAGTATTCCAAGCCCCCAAAACAAAACACTTGTGATAAAGAACTGAAAACTTGGAGACCGAGACTCGCAAAAATGGGTCTCGAGACTCAATCACTGGTGAAGGCTTATAATATTCATGGTAACTTTAAATTATTTCGCAACCCAGAGTGGATGGTCTCGCGACCCAAATTTGGGTCGCGACCCACTATTTACAGACCGCTGATCTAGTCAACCAACCCTGTTTATGACTTTATGCAAAGTGTTGAAAACAAACTGTTGGAAATCAAATAAGTAGTTAGAAAAACAAACAAACGGACACAATACACGGTGAAGTAAATTTAAAGACGAAGAGAGCATGCCTATGTGAACAAAGGAGTGGATCAAATTTAATTGAGGAAATTTGGTGTGGTAAAATGGTGTTGTCAGAATGCTAGATTGGCTGCCCTGGCCGTTGTGAAGGAAAATCGCAACCTCACATTGTTTGCACAATGAAAACGGATAGTGCATAATGAAGTGGTGACAATTGCAGACAAACGATCGAAACACGCGCTGAAGTTTCTGATGATGGCAAGTTGGTTTGAACGTCATCACATATTCTCAACGCTACACCTGCAGCACCAGCTCAAAATCATGTTTAATCAGTAACCTGTAGCCATGCTGTTGAAACTTCACTATGGAAACTTTAGTAAGGCACGGTCTTCACACTCTTCACTGATTTCGCGGCTTGCATGCGACCCGACGTGCCGGTGTTCGCCTCGGCACCGCTTCGTAGTTGAAATCAATGAAGCATATCAGCTAGTCAGTGAATAGTAACACAATCGGTGTTTTCAATGCCACAAGCGACGCCTTGGTGTGGTAGTCCAAACTGGAGTGAAGACTGTCTGACCAGATTGTCGCACGTCGTGTGTGTGAAGAAGATATATATATATGACAGGTGCTTGATCTTTGGGTTACAAAACTTGTATTATGAAGTGGGAGCTTTGAAACGAGCAAACGTATTTGACAGAATATTCGAACTCTGAGATCGAAAACGATTGCTGTCAGTGCTGCCGGAAGTTGACGTTCACAAGCTGAAGTTTATGCAAGTGTTTGCGTAGCTCATAATACAGGTTCAACAAAAAATCGCAACAGAAATTCCACGAATCCAAACAGTTAAAATATAAGCATTCAAGAATGTAACAGCTATTCATAACATAACGAAACACTGAAATTTAAATGAATATGTGAGAATTCACATTGGGATAGCTGTTTCTAAATGAGCAGTCACAGTAGGCTGCCGAAATATCACTTACTAGATTACTTATTTGTTCGGCAATACTTACAGCCATATTGCTAGTTGCAAATAAAAGGAACACACAGAAGCAATTTGCACACGAAAGCAAAATAACGCTAGAATGTGTTTACGTGAGACACCAGGTAAAAAATTACATTAATTTTGACAAAAGTAGCAGAAGGTAGCACAAACGTAATTCTTATGTATACAGCATAAGGTGGTAAGAGTAAGAAATAGAAATAGTCTGCTATGCGTAATATCTTATCATCTGCGTTACAAAGTCTTAAAAAGTACCAAGATTTTGCCACAATACCACAACATTCGGCTTCACGGCGTTGCGCTAAGTTAATGATTGATCACATTACAGCCTGCTTGCTATGAAACATGAATGAATACTCTTGTTTGAACGAAAACCTCTTTCTCAAGACTATAAGCGAATCTCGAATCTGCTTGTGTTTTGTATATCATGAAAAGATGCGATTTGATTAAGATTTAACTGAAGCCATGGACTCCAACTGCCCTGGTCTTCGTCCATTGCTTGTCTGAAGTACCCGGTGCTTGGGTGCAGTGGTGTAAGATTTGGGGGTGCAGGGGGTGAAAGCGCTCCCCCAAAATTCTTGATTTGTCGAAAATCCGGGCAAAATCCCTGAAAATTCGGGACAAATCTCAGAAAATTCGGGCACAGATGTTTTGGCACCTTCAAATGAGACTGAATGGAATACGTCTGAATTTGACTTTTTTTCCAAAAAGTTGGCACCCGATGAGTTAAAGTGAAGACTTTGCTTTGCTCTTCATGTCTTTTTTTGATCTTCATGGAATGTTTGGCGCACAAAATTTTTTCGGGCAAGTTTGGGGAAATTGGGGAAAAATTCCTTCGCACCCCCAAAAATTTGCCTGCTCCTACACCTATGCTTGATTGACACAGTTCCAATTTTGAAGTATTTGTTCAACCCGGACTAAGTTTTAACCGTGCAGTTAATACCAACTCGGAAACGAGCTATCCGCTTAACTCCCGAACTTGCAATTGTCAGTTGTCGTCAGGCCCGCAACCAGGGGAGGCGCAGAGGGCGAAGCCCCCTCTAGAAAATGTTTCGCCCCCCTGGAAAAATGTGTTGGATATAATTTGAACATATTGGACATAGTTCAAAAAATTTGGGCCCCTCTCAGAAAACTCTTCGCCCCTCCTGGTGTCCCAAGCTGGTTACGGGCGTGGTTGTCGTTGCTATAA